>Ga0207652_10000093_pt1 | contig 98248 bp, 78 predicted proteins | sample KBSC63BmetaG_FD_184334 | JGI IMG/M metagenome (GOLD analysis project Ga0207652, IMG submission 184334) | Corn rhizosphere microbial communities from Kellogg Biological Station, Michigan, USA - KBS C6-3B metaG (SPAdes) (version 2) | ecosystem: Host-associated > Plants > Roots > Rhizosphere ... | reverse complement strand
ACAGCGTGATGCCAACACCGCGACACAGTGCATTTTTGAAATTGCAGGAAAAGGTGGATGATGATGATTAGGTTTTTTATTATGGAAATTAAAATTCAGTAAACAAATAAATAAGACAGAATTTTAATTTTAAATTAGCAGAGATCTGTTAATAAATTAAGGAATTCCTACAGTTTCTTTCATGCCTGTAAATACTGTTTTCCAAACCAAATTAAAAAAGGATTTATAGATATTTCTTTTATATTGAGCATTTACTTTTCGAAGGCCGGAAGCGCCGGGATTATTATTCTGAACGACCAGGTTTGCAGCCAGACTTGCAAATCCTCTTTTCTTCACCTCTTTTGTATTTTTATCGCGTTTTAAGACGTCCACTTTCAAATCATCATATTTCATGACAAAATCTCCTTCAGCGTTTGCATCGTTTCCTTTAAAACTAAAATCAATCGAATTAATTTTACCTGAATTGATTTTTATTAATGCCATTGGTATAGAAACTTTATTCAGAATAGATGCATCAAAGCCGGCAGTATGGCCGTTTGTAAAGAAATCGCCGTCATTGCTATTTAATACAAATTTAAAATTTCCCGTTATTGGAATTGAATTTAAAACATTGGATTCGAAAGCAATATTGAGCTGATTATTTTTTCTAATTGCCTCCGGCACATTGGTAATATTAGTAATGTTCAATTTTGAATTTGTAAAACTAATGATTCCGACACTGTCGCTCACTGTTTCATTTTCCTTGTATTCGATGTAGGCATTTTTTAAAGAAGCAGTGGAAATATTTATTGGAAGTTTCATTTTTTGAAGTAGCTGAGACGGATAATTTCCTACTTTGCTTTTTTGTCGAAGAGGCTTATGAAGGTCATGATATATTTTTGCCACTGTGGTTTCAATTACCAGATTTGAGGCTGTCAATTTGTTATCCAGTAAGTCATTCATCACAATATTTTTCAATGAAATTCCCTTTAGATGCACATCGTACCTGTCTGTTTGATAATTAAATTTATTGGCAAACTCATGTTCGCCGGCAAAGGGAATAATATCAAATGATTGGATATTTAATTGCCTGTGCAGAGAATTTACGGTGATATTTCCTGAATTAAAAGAGTAAAGTCGGTCCTTACTTTTCACGGATAAACTGGTTAATGAAACCTGAGCTTCTTTTGTAAAATCCATGGGATGCATTTCCAATTCAATGATCTGATCTGCTTTTACTTCATTTATCTCTAAAGAAATATTTCCAACCGAATAATTGCTTTTTGCAAAAGGCACAAAAGTTACTTTTGGAAAATCAAGATGCTTCATGTACACACCGTAAACATTCACGAAACCCGTACTGTCGGCGCTTTTTGTTTTTTCAATGGTACTTGTTTTTAAAGCCGAAAGAGGCAATTCATACAAAATAATATTGTTGCACAAAATAGTATCAATGACGAGGTTTTTATTTTTTACGATCTCGTTTGAATTTACGCCGTTTAGAGTCAGGCCTTTTGCATCTAACAGGCGGATAGAAGCGGAAGTATCATTTTCAAACCTGTCCACGGAGATCTGGTCGAATAAAAGTTGTTTTTGTTTCCCTAAAAAATGCACTCTCTTCAACGAAAGTTCCCTGCGGTTATGGTTATACGAAAAAAAGGAATCAACGGTAAAAGCGGCTTGTCTGCAAAACAAAATTCTTGTAGTATCCAGATGGTGGGTACTGTCAATTAAAATATCTTGCAGAAGTAGCTTCCCGTTTATAAAATCAAAATTTTTGGTTTTTTTAAAAAAATCAATTCCGGTTGCATTCAGATTATTTATAAAAACAAAACCGACTTTTATGAAATCGAGTTTACCCAAAATTTGTTTATAAACTTCATTCGCCTCGACTTGGATCTTGGTTGTTTTTTGCAGTGCTTTCAGCGAATAAAGGATAATGTCAGGATTATCGATTATGACAGAATCGCCTTGAAGTGCGCTTCCTTCTAATGCTTTTGCTGTTTTCACGCCTGTAACTGTCAATGATTTTATCGTAACATCCATTAAGAAATCGGGCATATTTTCCCCAGACAAATTTTTAGCACGACTGGTATCTGGAATAATTCGGATGTTTTTAATCGATGCATCTCCGGTTGCTTCATTAAAAGAAAGCGAGTCATATTGGACGGTATATAGACTGTCAGTATGCTGCGCAACCTTTGCAGACAGGCTGTTCTCAATTATTTTGTATTTAAACTTCTGCCAGATAACAGCACCAATAACAATGAGTAGCAAAATAGCCGCGAGAATGAATAATAATTTTCTGGATAATCTTTTCATACAACAAAATGCTTTCGTTGCCTGCAAATCAAGCACCAATTTAAATAAAAATTAAAGTTTTAGATTTGACATGAATACATAATTTATGAACATAGACCTAAATAAAAACGAAGACGCGAATAAAATTGCGTGGAGTAATATTAAAACGTTATTGGATAAAATAGAAGAAGGGGGTGGAAAAAAGGCGATACAAAAGCAAAAGGAACGGTACAAATTGACAGCTCGCGAACGCATAGAATATCTTCTGGATAAAGAAAAAATCTTTATAGAAATTGGCGCTTTCGCGGGTTATGGAATGTATGAAGAGTACGGCGGTTGTCCCGCTGGCGGTACGGTTGCTGGTGTTGGATATGTTGGCGGCAAACAATGCGTAATCGTGGCAAACGACCAAACTGTAAAAGCCGGAGCATGGTTTCCCATTACAGGAAAGAAAAATTTGCGGATGCAGGAAATTGCAATGGAAAATAACCTTCCAATCATTTATTTAGTAGATAGTGCGGGAGTTTTTTTGCCGATGCAGGACGAAATTTTTCCTGACAAAGAACACTTCGGAAGAATTTTTCGTAACAATGCAAGAATGAGTGCGATGGGAATTACACAGATAGCTGCGGTGATGGGCCCCTGTGTCGCGGGCGGCGCTTATCTTCCTATTATGAGCGATGAAACAATTATGGTAGAAGGTCATGGCTCTATTTTTTTAGCAGGACCTTATCTGGTAAAAGCAGCAATTGGAGAAACGACGGATAATGAAACTTTAGGTGGTGCTGCAACCCATACAGAGATCAGTGGAATCGCCGATTATAAATTTGAAACAGAAGAAGCGTGTTTGGATTGTATAAAAGAAATTATTTCAAAACTTGCCGATACTCCAAAAGCCGGATTCAACAGAATCGCGCCAATCACTCCTGCGAAAGAACCATCAGAAGTTTATTCCGTTTTTCCGGAAGGAAATTTAAAACCTTATGATATGCATGAAATAATCGAAACGATTGTAGATGCATCATCTTTTATAGAATTTAAAAAAGAATACGGCAAAACTCTTATCTGTGGCTATGCACGCGTTGACGGATGGGCAGTAGGAATTGTGGCGAACCAAAGATTGAATATCAAAAATAAAAAAGGCGAAATGCAGATTGGAGGCGTAATTTATAATGACAGCGCGGATAAAGGAGCAAGGTTTATCATGAACTGCAATCAGAAAAAAATCCCGTTAATATTTTTACAGGATATTACCGGCTTCATGGTTGGTACCAGGAGCGAACATTCGGGAATTATAAAAGATGGCGCTAAAATGGTAAATGCGGTGGCAAATTCTGTTGTTCCCAAAATTACTTTTATTCTGGGTAACTCTTATGGAGCTGGCAATTACGCAATGTGCGGTAAAGCTTATGATCCGCGGTTTATTTATGCGTGGCCTTCCGCTAAAATTGCGGTAATGGGAGGGGAGCAGGCTGCGAAAACTTTATTGCAAATAGAAGTCGCCTCTTTGAAAGCAAAAGGAAAAGAAATAACTGCTGAGAATGAGGAAAATCTTTTAAAAGAAATGATGGATAAATATGCTACACAAACTACTGCTGTTTATGCAGCATCCCGCTTGTGGGTGGATGCAATTATTGATCCACAGAAAACCAGGAAAATTATTTCGGAAAATTTATCAGCAGCCAATCATAATCCCAAAATAGAAGAATTTAAAACAGGTGTGTTGCAGGTATAATTTTGAATTTTTAACTAGCTGACGTAAAATAACCTACAACTATTGGAAAGTAAAATAAAAGTTATCTAATTTTTTTTAATTAAATAAAGCGTATTTATTAAAAAAACCACTTTGGTTGAACTGCATTTATTAATTTTACTGAATAATTAAAAATTATCGAAGTTTCCTTCAACAGTAATTTTACCGTATTGCAAATTTAAAAATTGCACTCTATGTTTGCACCATGAATTCTGAATCACTGTTTTACAAATTCATTTTTCTAAAAGCCAATCCTGCATATTCTGAAGATCAACCGGATCATTAATCAGATTTTAAACCTCAAACACAAGGAATGAATTTCAATTTTACTTCTGTAAATAAGTATTACTATTTGCTTAGTTACTTTAATTTTTCAAATGATTTAAGAGCTAATCAGCGCTCCATTTAAAAAGAAGTAAACCTCATTTCCCCTTGTAGAGAGAATTTTAATCTAACGTGTAAGTCCAATTTTGTTGAAGCCCGAATTCTAATATTCATTGTAAAAATTAATTTTAAAAAAATTAAGCAATGAAAAAATATATGCTATTCAGAAGTGTTTTTGTAATGCTGTTTACAATTTTGGCTTTTGCAGGCAATGCACAACACAAGAAAATCAATATCACTGATTTTCATGTCGTGAAAGATCAAAATAAGGTAGATATTAACTGGTCAACAGATAAAACCGTTAGTACCAATTATTTTGAGGTAGAAAAAAGTAATGATGGTAAAAATTTCAAAACTGTGGCTTATGTGTTAGGCGCTGATCCTACCAAAACCGATTGCGACTGTTATGGATGTTTTGACAAGATAAATACCAATGCTAAAGAATCTTACTATCGCTTAAAGCACGTTGACGCAAACGGTTCAGTAGAATTTAGTGAAGTGAAAATGATCGCTTTCAAATAAAAATATAAAGATGTTTTCTTTGGGGGTTACAGAACCTGATTAGGTTCTTAACAAACGCCGCATGTCTATGCGGCTTTTTTTTGTCCATTATATTTTCTGTACGGTAAACGAACAAATAAAGTGGATTATTGTATTGTTTAAAAAGTTTGTAAAAAAAAGAATTAGAACATCTTCAAAAAAATTCTTCGTTTAATCTCTTTGTTACATTATCTGGAAAATAAGATTTTCTTTTAAGAATTATCTTCAAAGAAGAAAATAATCACTGGTAAAATTGTATTTTTCAAAAATTGTATTAAAAAAAAAACGATGACATGAATAACGAGGTTTTTAATTTTGATTTTAAAGTGTATGATTCAATAGAGGAATTGAATGACGAAGACGCAGAACTGCTTAGAGAGGCGCGTAAAGTAACAGAATTTGCTTACGTGCCTTATTCAAATTTCAGAGTAGGAGCATTTGCAAAATTGACAAATGGAAAGACGGTAATGGGCACCAACCAGGAAAATGCTTCTTATCCGGCAGGAATATGCGCAGAAAGAACATTGATGTCTGTAGCGTCAACTTTGTTTCCAAATGTTGCCATTGAGACAATTGCCATTTCTTATGATAATTTAAAAGGTAAAAGCGATCATCCCATCAGTCCTTGCGGAATCTGCCGGCAGTCTTTGGTAGAGTTTCAACAAAGAACCGATCATCCAATACGCATCATTTTAGGCGGCATGCAAGGAAAAGTTCAGGTAATTGAAAATGCTGCAAACCTGCTTCCATTCTCATTTTCAGCAGATGACTTGAAGTCTAAGCAAAAATAAAAATAGAAAGTATTTAAAGAATCTTCGGTTAATTTTTTAAATAAGAATCGGTGCTAAAAGTTTGTTTACTGAAAACGTGTAAAAAAAATCAACAGGTCATTACTCATCCAACACTTTTAAACTCTTTTTAATAATTTCAATGCATTCTGAAATCTGTGGTTTTGTAATAATTAAAGGTGGTGCAAAACGAATAATATCGCCGTGGGTTTGTTTGGCCAATAAGCCATTTTCTTTTAATTCAAGGCACAAACGCCAGGCTGCGTCTTTATCTTCATGATCAATGACAATAGCGTTCAATAAGCCTTTGCCCCGGATTTTTAAAATGTGCGGTGAATTTATTTTTTGTAATTCTTCCCTGAATATTTTTCCCAAAGTTTCTGCATTCTCCGCCAGGTTTTCTTCTTTCAAAACCTCTAACGCGGTCATTGCCACTTTGCATGCCAAAGGATTTCCACCATAAGTGCTTCCGTGCTCTCCCGGTTTTATTGTAAGCATAATTTCATCATTGGCAAGCACGGCACTTACAGGCATGGTACCGCCACTCAATGCTTTTCCAAGAATTAAAATATCGGGCCTCACATCTTCATGATCGCAACACAGCATTTTGCCGGTTCTACATAATCCGGTTTGAATTTCATCGGCAATGAACAACACATTCGCATCGGAACAATATTGTTTTGCTTTCGATAAATATCCTTGAGCTGGAACATTTACGCCCGCTTCTCCTTGGATGGGTTCTACCAAAAATCCGGCGACATTCTTATCTTTTAAAGCCTGTGCAAGTGCCGGAAGATCGTTGTAAGGAATTACTTCAAAGCCGGGAATATATGGCCCAAAATCTTTCTTTGCGCCCGCATCGGTACTGAAGGAAATAATAGCCAGAGTCCTTCCATGAAAATTACCCTTGCATACGATAATTTTCGCTTTATTCTCTTCTACTTTTTTTACTTTGTAAGCCCAATGGCGACAAAGTTTTAGAGCCGTTTCCACCGCTTCTGCGCCGGTATTCATCGGCAATACCTTATCATAACCGAAGTAGTTTGTAATAAATTCAGTAAAAACCGAAAGCTCTTCGCTGTGAAAAGCTCTGCTCGTAAGTGTAAGTTTTTGCGCCTGCTCAATCAGAGAATCAATAATTTTCGGATGACAGTGGCCCTGGTTGACTGCAGAATAAGCGCTCAGAAAATCATAATATCTTTTGCCTTCCACGTCCCAAAGAAAAACGCCACTTCCTTCTTTTAATACAACAGGAAGCGGATGATAATTATGAGCGCCATATTCGTTTTCAAGGTCTATAAAATACGCGGTTTGGGATGCGGTCGATTGTGCTGACATAAAGTAAATTTTAGGAAAAAAAGAAATTAAAGTAGAAAAAGAATGAGAATTGAACCGGCGATATGGTTAGATCTTGTGATCTAAGAAATCAAGATTTTTCGCCAGGAAAGATTGTATGTGAGAAGTGTGTAGCAATTCTTTTATTTATCCAACAAAGATAATAAGGAAAAATTACTTGCTGCAATTTGTTTTATACCAGCCTACCGTCTTAGCATAATTTAAAAATGTAAAAGTACATTGAATGCTAAAAGTTTTCTATCCATTGCTGAAAATATTCTTTCCGGACGGGATAATTTATCTCTTCATTTTTATTAAAAATTCCAAATACGGTACTTCCTGTTCCGGTCATAGATACATAAATTGCACGATGACGATATAAATTTTCTTTGATTTCTTTTATTTTGGGATGTTTCAAAAAAACAATTTCTTCAAAATCATTTTTCAAATCATTTTTCCATGTTTCAATTGGTTGTTCAATGATTTCTTTGATACTTTTTGTAGGAATTCGCGGAGCAATTTGTTGAAAAATTTCTTTTGTACTCACATGAATTTGCGGATTTACGAGTAAAATCTTATAACCGGAAAGTGAAAGATTTATTTCTTTCATTTTTTCTCCTCTTCCGGTTGCGAAACACGGTTTATTCAATAAAAAAAAAGCACAATCACTGCCTAAAAGTGACGCGTACACGAAAAGTTGTTGCAGGGAAATATTAAGATTGTATTTTTCATTCAATAAGGATAATGTAAAGGCTGTATCTGCAGAACCTCCGCCGAGTCCGGCTCCCACAGGAATTACCTTATGCAGATGGATTTTAAGTTCAGGTAATTGTGGAAAATCTTTTTTTAATAAATGATAAGCCTGGAGGCATAAATTATTTTCATTTTGCTCAACAATAATCCCTGTATTCGTTAATGCTGTTTCATTATCTGAAGAAACAATTTCTAAAATATCTGTAAAAGGAAGCGGAAAAAAAACCGTTTCAATATCATGAAATCCATCTTTCCGTTTTTGAAGAATGTTAAGCCCGAGATTTATTTTACAATTCGGAAATGTTACCATGAGGTTGATCGTTGAACCTTAAACTTTAAACGTTGAGCTTCAAGTATCAGCTTCCTTTCCTTCTGTTGATCTCATCTCTGATAGAAGCAGCCTTAATATAATCTTCGTGAACAAGGACTTCATTTAATAGAGTTTCCAATTCGAGCAAAGACATTTTTTTCAGATCTTCATTTCCCTCATCTGTATGTGACACAACGACTTTTTTCTTTTTATCATCTTCTTCCATCAGAATTCCCGCGCTTTCGAGAATATTATCATAAGTATAAATCGGGCAGCCAAATCTTACAGCCAAAGCTACCGCATCAGAAGTGCGGGAATCAATTTCAACGGAGTCTTTATCAGAAGAACAAATCAATTTAGAATAAAAGATTCCTTCCTGGAGATCATTAATAATTATTTCGTGGAGCTCAACATTAAAAGCAGTCATGAAATTTTTCATGAGGTCGTGTGTTAATGGGCGACTCGGTTGCATTCGTTCAAGTGCAACTGCAATTGCCTGTGCTTCAAATCCTCCGATTACGATCGGAAGTCTGCGTAACCCATTTACTTCACCCAAAACCACTGCATAGGAATGCGTTTGAGTAATACTGTGAGAAAGCGCCACAATTTCCAATTCTATTTTCTTCATTATAACTCAATCCGCTTCTGCGGAATTTTATTTGTGAAAAACAAATATAAAACTAAACGGCTTTTTTTGAACGTTTGATTTTTGCTAACTGATTCCTTTTAATTTTTTTACGGCTTCAGTAATTTTTGGAACCACTTCAAAAGCATCGCCGACAATCCCGTAATCTGCCGCTTTAAAAAACGGTGCTTCGGGGTCTTTATTAATCACCACAATCGTCTTGCTTCTGTTTACACCGGCAAGATGTTGAATGGCGCCGGAAATTCCAATTGCGAAATATAAATTTGGCGCAATGGTAAGGCCGGTTTGCCCTACATGTTCATGATGCGGACGCCAGTCGCTGTCACTTACCGGGCGGCTGCAGGAAGTAGCAGCACCAAGCGCTTTTGCAAGATCAGTAACAATTGCCCAGTTTTCCGGTCCTTTCAATCCACGGCCACCACTTACTACCAATTCTGCTTCGGCAAGTGGAATTTCGCCGCTCACTTTATTTACAGCCTCTACTTTTACCCTTGATTCAGGAATCTGTACCTGTAATTCTACAACTTCGACAGTTCCTTCACCTTCAGAAACTTTATATGCATTTGCATTTAAAGAAATAATTTTTATTTCGGTTTTAATAGAAACATTTGCAAAAGCTTTGCCACTGAATACACTCTTTTTTACAATAAAACCATTTGAGATTTCTGGCAATCCAACCGCTCCGGTTACCAGTCCTGCTTTCAATCTTACCGATAATCTGGGTGCAATGGATTTGCCATTAAAATTATTTGAAAAGATGATAACCTTTGCACCGGTATTTTTTGCCGCTTCTGCGATAATGTGTGAAAAAACTTCATCATCAAAATTATTCAAAACATCATTTTTTACAGTATGGATTTTATTTAAACCATATTTTCCCAAAGACGGAAGATCATCCTGTACATTTCCTAATACAATTCCTTCGGCCGAAGCATTCAGATCCTGTGCAAGCTTTGCACCATACCACGCCGCCTCAAAAGAGCTCTTTTTGATGTGGCCATCAGCCTGATCTAAAAATATTAATACACTCATTTTATCAATAAAAATTATGAATTATGGAATCATTTTTTTTCAGTAAATAAATAAATTTCTATCATTCCTGTTCTAAAAAATATCTTAAGAATTAAAATGCGAATTGAAAATACTTGCAGTAAGCAAACAAATAGTAATGATTTCTGTTTTTCTAAACCCATCTGAACTATTCTAAAGTATCTACCGGAAACAGTTAAATCACTTTCGCTTCTTCGTGCAACAATCTCACTAACTCTTCTGGTTGATCTGCTGGTATTAATTTTACACCTGCTTTTGCCGGTGGCAATTCAAACGAAGCAATTTCTGTGAAAGTATCTGCCTGCACAGGTTCCACTACTTTTAACGGCTTGGTTCTCGCACTCATAATTCCGCGCATGTTTGGAATTCGTTGTTCGGCCATTCCTTTCTGGCAACTTACCACTGCCGGAAGATTTACCACATCTACTTCTTCTCCACCTTCAATTTCCCTTTCAACAGTTGCGGCATTTCCTTCAAGAGAAAATTTAGTTGCTAACGAAATAAAGGGAAGATTTAATAATTCGGCAACCATTCCGCCGATAGAAGAACCGTTATAATCGATCGTTTCTTTACCGGTAAAAATAAGATCGTAATTATTTTGCCTCGCTACTTCTGCAATTTGCGAAGCGATATAAAAATCATCATGGCTGTTGCTGTTTACCCTGATCGCTTCATCGCCACCGATTGCCAGCGCTTTCCGAATAATTGGGTCATTTTCTGCGCCACCCACATTGATTAAATGCAGCACAGTAGCAGGATTAACTTCTTTTAATTCAATCGCTCTTACTAAAGCATACCATTCGTCATACGGATTTAAAATGAATTGTACGCCAGCTTCTGCAAATTTCGTATTGTTATCGGTGAAGGCTATTTTTGCTGTGGTATCAGGTGTTTTGCTAATGCAAACAAGTATCTTCATCATTCTTTTTTTTGGAGGTGCGAAGATACTAAGTAAAAAAAAAGTAAAAAATTATTTGATGGATAGAATCAGCAAATTGAAGGAATATATGCAGACCGCAGAGAAAGATAGTTTTTTGGAACACGCGCTCGCATTGGAATATATAAAAATCGGTAATGATGAAGAAGCAAAGAAATTATTCAACGAAATTTTAAAAAGAGAACCAACTTACGTCGGTTCATATTATCATTTAGGAAAGTTATTGCAGCGCATCGGCGATCCGGAAAAAGCGCTGCGTGTTTATGAAAGAGGAATGCAAATCGCACGGGCAGCAAACGATTCTCACTCTTATAATGAATTGCAGGCGGCTTATGAAGATTTGGAAGATGAATTGGATGGATAGGAATTCAGAAAAATTAAATGTGTGTAAAATTTGCACAATCTAAAGAATGAAAAATTTCTGGTAGTTAAATTTTTGAACTTACTGAAAATTAAACAGAATAGAACAGCATCAGCATGTCATTATTTAATCAATTCATAAAAAATATTCAACAGCAGAATCTTTTTCAAAAAAATGATTATTTGCTGCTTGCAGTGAGTGGTGGCGCTGATTCGGTGGCTTTGTGCGAATTGTGTTTCCAGGCAGGTTTTCATTTTGAAATAGCACATTGCAACTTTCAATTAAGAGGAGAGGAGAGTAAGCGCGATGAAAAATTTGTTGAGAAACTCGGCGAAAAATATTCTACAAAAGTTTTTATGAAAAGATTTGACACTAAGGGATATGCAGAGGAAAAAAGAATTTCAATCCAGGCAGCAGCGCGCCAACTAAGATATACATGGTTTGAAGAGTTGTTAAAAACCGACGACCGGCAACAGACGACAGACGACCGGGTACCTTCAACCTTCAACCTTCAACGTTCAAAGACAAACCATCAACCTGTAAACTGGCTTTTGACTGCACATCATGCAAATGACAACATTGAAACGTTATTGATGAACTTCTTCAAAGGCACGGGAATAAAGGGCTTGCAGGGGATTTTGCCAAAGCAGGGAAAAATAATCAGGCCATTATTATTTGCAAAAAGAGAAGAGGTTGAATTATTTAATAGAGAAAATAAACTGGATTTTGTAGAAGACTCCTCGAATACTTCTGATAAATATACCCGCAACTATTTTCGTCACCAATTAATACCTTCTGTCGAAAAAGCGTTTCCAAAAGCAGAAGATAATTTAATAAAAAATATCGCCCGATTTTCCGAAATAGAAATTTTATATCAACAATCAATCGACCAGCATAAAAAGAAATTGTTTGAACAAAAAGGAAATGAGATTCATATTCCTGTTTTGAAATTATTGAAAAGCAAACCATTGAAAACAATTGTTTATGAGATTATAAAAGATTTTTCGTTCACCCCTCATCAGACAGATGAAGTGATGAATTTATTGAAAAGCGAAAGCGGAAAATATATTTCTTCTGCCAGTCATAAAATTATCAGAAACCGCAACTGGCTTATAATTGCCCCATTAAATACATTGGAGGCAAACCATATTTTAATTCATGAAAGCGACGATAAAGTTGACTTTGAATTGGGAATATTAAAATTAAAAAGGAAGAATTATGAATTAAATGAAACATCGAACATCAAATACCAGACATCGGAGATAATTGCAACGCTGGATGCCGCTAATATCACATTTCCATTGTTATTGAGAAAATGGAAACAGGGCGATTATTTTTATCCATTGGGCATGCAGAAAAAAAAGAAGCTAAGTAGATTTTTTATCGACCAAAAAATGTCGGTGGCGGACAAAGAAAAAGTATGGGTCATTGAAAGTAATAAAAGGATTGTCTGGATTATCGGAAAAAGAATTGACGACCGTTTTAAGATTACAGATAAAACAAAAAAGATTCTTACAATCGAATTTAATAAGTCGTAAAAATATGCCGCACATCCAGTCCCTTTACCGACTTCATAAAGTTATCAAGCAACGGATAGGTCGAAAACAACTGGCTAAAAACAATCAAGAAAACTATTCCGAAAATGGCTCCCCAAATGTGTGCGGAATGATTGACCCGTGAACCGCCTTTTTTCCCTAAAAAATAAGAAACGATTAAAAATAATATTCCGAATAAAAAACCAGGAATAAATATCGGGATGAATAATAAGCCAATTCCCTGCATCGGGTTAAATAAAATATAAGCAAAAACCACCGCAGATACAGCTCCTGAAGCGCCGAGGCTTCTGTAATCAGGATTACGGTTATATTTTAAAAAATCAGGAATGACGCACACGATCAGGGAAAGAAAATACATCAGCACATAAAAGGTCTTTCCATAATTTCCGAAGATATTTATAAAGGAGCTCTCACATACTCCGCCGAACAAATAAAAAGCATACATATTGAAAAATAAATGTGAAATATCTGCGTGAATAAATCCATAGCTGATGAACCGGTAATATTGATTTTTTTGCGTAATGGCGCTCGGATAAAAAATCAGATCGTCCATAACTTTATGAGAGCTAAATGCAAAAATTGAAATGATAACAGTAATGATAATGATAATAAGCGTAATAGACATCTTTGTGTTTTAAAAGTCTCAAACCTACTGAAAAACTAAGAATGATGATATTTTTCGTTTCGAAGAATTGTGCAGGAACGATAAATTTGTTCGGCCAGAATGAGCCGTACCAATTGATGTGGAAAAACCAATTTTGACAAGCTCCATTTGAAATGACATTTTTTTAAAACATTTTCATCAAGGCCATAAGGGCCGCCAATTAAAAAAATAAGATTTCGCGAACTTTCATTTGCTTTTTGCTGAATAAAATCCGCTAGTTCAACACAATTCCATTGCTTCCCGTTTTCATCCAGTGCCACCAGTACATCGTTATTTTGCAAAGCGTTTAAAATAGAAATTCCTTCAGCTTTCTTTATTTCTTCGGGCGAAAGATTCTCAGCATTTTTTGCCGTAGGGAAAAGTTTCCATTCCACAGGGAAATAATGAGAAATGCGCCTGGTAAAAATTTCAATTCCTTCTTTTACGTAGCTGTCATGTGCCTTTCCAACCGACCAGAAAATTATTTTCATTTTAATTAATTAGCTGCAATATGCAAAAGTATTATTACGTTAATAGAAAGCATGAAAATTAAAATGATTTTCCCTGGACTTAATCCAAATTTCGTGTCCCATTCTTAAATTGAATTGATTCATTTGATGAGTTATAAAAAGCCATTATTTATCGTTTTACTGTTGACTGCTTCAATTTTCTCGAACGTTCTTTTTGCTCAAACGGGACTTTCTTCCGACGAACTTTTTCAACAGGCGCGCACAGCTGCGTTTGAAAATAAAGATTATACTTCGGCGACTGCTTTAAGTAAAAAAGCCCTCGAGATGAGCCCGGATTATTCAGACATCCGCATTTTTTTAGGGCGCGTTTATACCTGGTGGAATAAGCCGGATAGCGCAAGCGAATGCTTTGAAAAAGTACTAAGCAAACATCCTGAAAATGAAGATGCCGCGTCAGCTTTTGCAGATCTTACCTATTGGAATGAAGAGCCGGAAAGATCATTATTGATCTGCGAAAACGCCTTGGCTTTTCATCCACAATCAAAGGAGCTTTTACTAAAAAAGGGCAAGAATTTAATTGAATTGAAAAGATACGCAGAAGCAAACTCGTCTTTAGCCGTTTTGTTGAAAATAGATTCTAAAGATGCAGAAGCGCGTTCGCTTCTCGAAAAAGTAAAAGATAAATCTGCAAAAAATAAAATAGGTGTTAGTTATGATTTTACAAGCTTCGATAAGCAATTTGATAATCCGTGGCACATTGTAAGTCTTGATTATTCAAGGAGTACAGAAGCAGGGTCTTTTATTGGCCGTGTCAATTATGCAAACCGGTTTAAGACAAGCGCATTCCAATTTGAGACGGATGCGTATCCGCATATTTCAAAAACATTTTACAGTTATGTAAACGCCGGAATTTCTGACAGAAGCGGCGTCTTCCCTCAATATCGTGCTGGCGTTTCATTGTACGCCAATCTTCCGAAAAGTTTTGAAGCAGAAGCTGGTTTCCGCTATCTTTATTTTAGCGATGCTACCTGGATTTATACTGGCTCTGTAGGAAAATATTTTAAAAATTATTGGTTTAATTTCCGCACTTATATTACACCTGCCAAAGAATCTATTTCCAATTCATACAGTCTCACCTCACGATATTATTTCAAAGAAACAAATTATTTTGGTCTTGCTTTCAGCACCGGAATTTCTCCTGATGAAACAGCTAATAACATTCAGCTCGCTAATATGTATAAATTGAAATCTCATCGCATTTCAGCAGATTATCAGAGTACATTTAAAAAATTCAATAGTATTTTATTCAGTTTCGCGCTGATTCAAGACGAATATTTACGCAAAATTACCGGGAACGAATATTTGTTTAGTTTGGGCTATCATAGGAGGTTTTAAAGATGATAAAAAAAAGAATCGTTGTAACGGTTTTAATTGCAGTTGTGTTCCTGCCAGCATGGATGTGGCTTGGCTGGCTGCTCACGCCGAAAAAGAAGATGGTAGCGGTAATTGTTGATAAAACTGAATTGCCGGATGGCCTGCAACATGCTTCGTTTACCTGGGTTTTGAATAACCAGCGTTTTGCAAAAACAAATACAGCGCTATATAAGAATGACAACGATTATTTTGGATTTTTCCCATTGAAAGATGAAAAATTTCGCTTAAAAGGATTGGAAAGGTTTTCTGCTGAAATGCTTGAAAAACTGAGCAACGATGCAGACATGGTTTATTTTACAGACACGTATGGAGTTTATAAAAAGGAATGGTATAACAAAGAGAATGAGGAGGGAATGATTTATGGAGGCATGAGTGAACAGGATATACAGTTGTTGCAGAAAATGAAAGCTAAACATAAATTGATCATTTCTGAATTCAATACGATTGGTTCTCCAACTTCTGACAAAAACCGTTCGGATTTTGAAAACCTTTTCGGACTGAAATCCAGGGGCTGGACAGGTTGTTATTTTCCTTCTCTTGATACACTGAAAAATAAAGAGTTACCGTCGTGGATTGTAAATGGATATAGAAAAGATAATAATGGAAAATGGCCTTTCCACAATGCAGGAATTGTATTTGTAAATACAGAAAGCAAAGTAGTGATTTTAGAAGAAGGAAATCATTTATCCTCGGCACTGCCAGTAATTTTCGTAAATAAATCTGCGCAAAAAAAATATCACTTGCCTGCACAAACTGCTTATCCTTTTTGGTTTGATGTGATGCAATATGATACTTTGGTAAATGAGCCAATTGCAGAATTTAAGCTAAACACAAATGCAGCAGGCAAACAAATATTGAAAAATGCTGATTTGCCTGAACGGTTTCCTGCAATACTGGTGCATGAAAAACCTGATTACCGGTTTTATTATTTTTCAGGAAACTTTTGTGATAATCCAATTTCAGTTAACAGTTCATATTTTAAAGGAATCGGCGTTATGAATTCCTTGTTTTATCATTCGGATGATGTTAACAACAGGCGTAATTTTTTCTGGAATTTTTACCGGCCTTTGATGACCAGAATCACTGCTGATTATTATCATTCCCTTTAAAAAAACTAATGGAAGAAATATTTCTGATAAATAGAATCAGGAATTAATTCGCCGCCTTGAATCAGCTTTTCATTTCTTACCTTAAAGCGATTGAATGCATCTGTTACCTGCTCCGTCGTCACTTTATCGTTTGTCGAATTTTCATCCATGCCTGAAGTAACAGAATAAGTCGTATTCCCGTTGAGATGTGATAAACCCTGGATAAAGTCTATTACATCATTTTTTGTTTGCATCAAAGGATATTGATGTTCGTTGCAAAAAGCGCGTGTGGTATCTAAACCGCTTCCAATCCAGCTTTCAAGAGTCGGCTTTTCAAATGCATAGTTATTATTTAGAAATGCAACCAGGCTTGGCGTAATATCAAAATGCGATGAAATGGAAGAAAAAGAGGCAGTGCGTTTTAGCAAAGGAGAATAAATGAGCAACGGAACATAATACCGGTCAATTTTTGTGAGCATCGGAATTTCTGGCATCCTGTGGTCGCCTGTTATTATAAAAATCGTTTTCTGAAAATCGCTGCGTTGCTTATAAATATTTATAAAATTTCTTACTGCTTCATCTAAATATAAAATGCTTGCATATTGTGGTCTATACACCCGGTACGCATTTTTTTTATCGGCAGAGAATTTTAACTGATCCATTCTTTCTTCAAATAACTGGTTGTATTTTTCCTGGTTATTTAATAAGAACGGGCTATGGGTAGCAACTGTAAAAAGCACATTTAATTCAGGATTAATATCATTTTCCGGCTGCAGTTGTAAATATCTTCTAAATAATTCTGCATCAGCATAGCCCCAGGTGAAACCGTTTTGTGCCGGAAGTTTTGTAAAGCCATTGGGGAAAGTGAATTCATCATAAATATGATCAACAGCATTTTTTTTCATGAAAAGATTCATGTTATCGAACCTTGAATCTCCTCCATAAAAGAATGCTGTTTTATAACCATTATGACGGGCAATGCTGATGAGTGAAAGATGTTTTGGCATGTTTTCTCCCAATTCATTAAACCCGTTTTTTGCAAAAGGCAAAGATCCTAAAACAGAAGGCAAGACGCCAAAACTTCGGCCTGCAGAACTTAAAAAATTATTCCAGTACAAGCTTTCTTTTGAAAGCGAATCGATGAATGGCGTGAAGTTTCCGAGCGCAGCGCCTTCATTTGTAAATGCACCGCCAAGCCCTTCTACCAGGATAATCACAATGTTCGGTTTCTCATTGCTTTTATTAAAAAAGGGAGATAAAACGTCGGGTGTTTGATCTTTATGCAGAAATGGAAATTTTGCTTCATCTGCATAAATAAAATCTTTTATCTGCGGCATATCGTTTCCAAAATCACCGGAATAACTATCCGAATAAATATCTGTTTCAATCTTTTCACGGAATAAATAATGATAAGATTGTGAGATAAAAAAATCGGACTTGTTTAGTACAAACGTCCTTGCATATTCTGTTTTTAATGAACTCAGATTTGGAAAAGAAAATCCGGTTATTAAAACAAAAATGGAAAAAGCGGTTATTATAAAAGCGATATTTTTATGGATGCGAATTTTTTTTGAAATGTAAATAAACACGAGCAAGGAAAAAGCAATTAAAAAAATAAAGGCACCAATTTGCAAAATACTCGCACCTCCTGAAGCGCCGAGTGTTTGTTTAATATCTGTGATTGAGTAAGCGAACAAATCCGCACCCAAAGGAACCATCGATTTATTAAAATATTGAATTAAAGCAAGCTGCAAAAGGAGAAGAACGGTGGCTGAAAAAATAAAAAAAATTGACGCCGATTTTTTCGAAAAAACATAAATCAGTAAGTAAGGAATTAAAAGAATGATAAAAGTTCTTAACCAATAAAGAAGGTAATTCAGCAAAACGGAACCTACTACAGGCAAAAAAGGTAACTTTTCAACTTTTGACAAAACGGCGGCAATTATTTCATAACTGCCTGTTAAGAACAGTAACAAAAAAAACACTGTTGATAGCCGGCAATACGATTCGAATGCAAGCAGAATTTTGCTTAAAAGTTTTTTTATAAACGGTTTTAAGTTTTTCATAATGTTGTCACGTTACTTCTTTTTACTGTTAAAACCCTGCCGGGTCATTTCACCCCACGATTTCTTTTTTCTTATAAAATCCAAATTGCCTCTGACAGCCGACCACACTACAAAAGGGTGGAAAAATAGCGGCTCTGCAAATGCGATCAGGATGAGTTTGAAAATATCCGTACGTCTTTTATATTGATTAAATGTGAGCACTTCAATTAAGATGGCAAATACCGAATATAAAAAACCAAAGGATAGGATGAACGCCAGAAGCAAAAGAAAGAAAGGCCAGGAGATATAACCTGCCATTGCAAAAATAGTTAAACCGACAAAACCGGAAAACTCAATCAACGGCGCCAATAATTCATAAAAAACCCAATACGGATAACTCAATATTCCCAAAATGCCGAAGCGCCGGTTGAAGAACATTTTTTTATGAATTTGTAATGTTTCTATTGTGCCGCGGGTCCATCGGTTGCGTTGTCTTCCCAGGATCTTGTAAGAAGCCGGAGCTTCTGTCCAGCAAAGCGGATCAGGAATGAAAGAAACTTTATAAGGAATTTTATTTTCATGCATGTAACGCCTCATACGCACGATCAGTTCCATATCTTCGCCTACAGTTGCATGATTATAACCTCCTGCTTTTATGGCAATTTCCCGGTCAAACGCACCAAAAGCACCGGAAATAATTAATAAACCATTCATGCGGCTCCATGCCATTCTGCCAAGCAAAAATGCACGGATATATTCGAGAGTTTGCATGCGGGGTAAAAGTTGTTTTGGTAAATGAACTTTTACCAGCTTCCCATTTACAACTTCGCACGAATTAGCGATACGAATTACACCGCCGGTAGCAATTACCTGTTTATTTGTTTCTTCTAAAAACGGCTTAATTAATTTCAGCATCGCGTCCTGTTCGAGAATGCAGTCAACGTCGATACAAACAAGATATTTATTGGAAGCGACATTTATACCGGTATTCAGCGCGTCTGCTTTGCCGCCATTTACTTTATCTACAACAATTAATTTGTGATATAGAGAATTACGACTTTTATAAATTCCGCGAATTGGTTTTGTTTTAATTTTTTCATTTACCAAAAAAGGAACTTTCACCAGCTGATATGCCTCAATTAATTTTTGTAAGGAATCATCTTTGCTGCCATCGTTAATAACAATCAACTCTATATTATTATAATGCACCGCAAGCAATGAACGAACATTTTCGATGATATTGGCAGCTTCATTGTAAGCAGGGGCGAGGAGACTTACTGATGGCGCATATACTGAAGACGCAAGAAGATTATAATCAGTAAAGCTGCTTTTCCGGATATACAATTTTATTTCAGCAATTGAATAGACGACGATCAGCAGATAAAACAATAGCAGGGAAACCGAATATATCAAGATGCCTGAGGAAAAAAATTGAAATACTGCATCGGTAATATTCATGCAACATTTTTAATTTGTGGTAAGATCACATTCCATGGAAATGCATTTCTGTCAATCAATTCTTCAATTGCCACTATCCCTGTATCACTGATCTTTAAGATTGCTTTTGCAGCTTCCAATTTATAAGAATCATCGGGATGATTTAAAATAGAGAACAAAAAAGGAAGCTGCGCCTCTGTCCCATCCGACTGCAGAATTTTCAAAATTTTAGTTTGAATGAAAGCATCATATCCGGCAAAATGAGCTACCAAAAGATCAGCCGTTGTTTCATTGCTGATATTGCTGATGGTCAGGACGGCATTTTTGCAAACCGCCATAGAAGAATGCGAAAGGCATCTTTTTACTTCATCATAAAAATCAAATTGCTGATAAATCTCAACGAGACGCAAAGCAAAGTTTACAACCGACAAATTTTCGGATTGCAACCACTCATGAATATTGCCCAGACTTGTGCAAGTAGTAGATGATAACTCTTCAATTAATCTCAATTGTTGCCATTCAGAAACCGGGTAAGTCACTTTACTTAGAAATTCCAATCCTTCAAAACCGGTCATTTTTACAAGAGCAATCTGCGCCTCTGCACGCAACAGCTCATTTTCATGATTGGTAAAAGGAAGTATAATGTCAACGCAGTTTTTTTGTTGGAGATAAGCAAGTTGCTGAATGGCTTTTGCTTTTTTATGCCATTTTTTATTTTCGAGGTTTTTTAATAATTGATTCCTCAGTTCCATTTTTTCAAAGAGCCACAGAATATTTTCCATCGTTGATCCCCTGAATTTCTTCGACGTTTCAGCTAATTCTGAAATCAATAAATTCCGATCAGATCCGATATGTTGAAATTGCAGTAAAACGCTTTGATAGTCGGGATTTGAAAAGATTTCATTTAATTCATCTTCCGATTCACAAATGGCAATTTCACCAATGAAACTATTCAGTGATTTTTGAAGATACACTTTGCGTTGCCACCGTTTGTTTTTTCTAAAAAGATAAAGAAATATGAATGCGATGCTGGCTACTATTAAAAAAATAAAAAATATAATTGTGTCAAACAGCATTTGCTGTGTGAAAAAATGATGTAGCAAATAATTTAAAACTTCATTAATCGTGCTTGCAAATGAAGTTAGGATAGTCAACATAAGATCGAATTATAAAACAAAACCTCGGTCATTTTTCAGGAAAAATTCTCATTTGTTTTTGAGAGCAATTTGGCGGCCGGAGCCAATCTTTTTACACGCATTGAAAGTTCATTCGGGCTAAAGGGTTTGGTAATATAATCATCCGCGCCGAGATTAAAAGCTTCAAGAACAACATTTTCCTGTCCCATTGATGAAAGAATAATGATCGGCACTTTACGATGGAGGCTTCCTTTTTTTACCAGGCTTACAATTTCCAAACCTGAAGTAAATGGCATCATAATATCTGCAATGATCATGTCAGGATCATGCAGTTTTATTTGTTCAACAGCTTCCTGGCCATTGGAGGTAACGATTACTTCATGACCATCTTTTTTCAATCTCAGTTCAATGATTTTCAACATGATCATTTCATCATCTGCAATTAATATTTTCATAGGTTTATGATTTATTTTTTATTTACAACAAGCAAACAAATAAGCCGGATTTTAATTTTAGTTTTTTAGTTTTTTAATACCAGTTCCAAAGCATTTTCCAGTTCATCTTTTATCATCGGTGTTACCTGCGAAAGAAGCTCTTGTGCTTTTTCAAAATTGACGGGTATTTCTTTCAGGTTCTTTTTCTCTTTAGCATCTGATTCAATTTTCGAAATCACTGACATTAATTTTCCCATTTGCAAAACGCCCATACTACTTTTTAGTTTATGAGCCTTTTTATAAACTTCTTCCCAGTTTTTTAAAACAATGGCTTCATTTATTTCATTCATGATGACAGGAGTAGATTCGAGGAATATGTGCAGCACTTCACAAAGGCAATCGAGATCGTCCAGTTCGATGAGATGATTGAGGCTGTAAAGTTTTTTGCTTTCCGTATAAACTTCCGGTTGATTATTTTCAGTAATTACTTCTTCTCTCTTCAATAAAAATCTTCTTAATTCACGGAAAAGATCGGCTGGAACGAAAGGCTTATTCAGATACTCATTCATTCCGAGTTCCATGCATTTTATTTTTTCATTTCGTAAAGCACTTGCCGTCATGGCGATAATTGGAATGGTCAATTTCAAATTCTGACGAATGTATTCGGTAGTTTCAAAACCGTCCATTTCCGGCATCTGCAAATCCATAATCACCAGGTCGTACTGAAAACCATCTTCCAGTAATTTTATCGCAACTTTTCCGTTATCCGCCAAGTCTGCATCAATTCCTATTTTATCCAGCATGTGGTAAATTACTTTCTGATTGGCTTCATTATCTTCTACAACTAAAACTCTTTTGCCCGATAATCCACCTTCATTAAGTGTTTCCTGTTTTATATTATCATATTGTTTGGCAACCGTGTGTGCTGGTATTGCATATTTGATCGTAAAATTGAAATCAGTTCCTTTTCCCGGAATACTTTTCACTTCAATAGAACCATTTTGCATTTCGATCAGCTTTTTAGTGATCGATAATCCAAGTCCGCTTCCACCAAATTTTCTGGAAGTGCCGCTTTCAGCCTGCGAAAAAGATTCAAAAATTGATTCCAGTTTTTCCTGGGGAATACCAATACCGGTATCAGAAATTGAAAACAAAAGTTCTATTTCATTTTCAATGTGATTAATCGGTTTGATTTCAAAACTTATTTCTCCTGCTGCGGTAAATTTTATCGCATTACTGATCAGATTATTCAATATCTGATTAAGGCGATGCGGGTCGCCTGTCAGGGAATCCGGAATACTCAAATCAACAGAAGTCCTTAGCTTAAGCCCTTTATCATTTATCAAAACTCTAAAAGTGCTTATAGTTTGTTCCACCGTTTCTCTTAGCCGGAAATCGATATTTTCAATTCTAAGTTTGCCAGCTTTGATTTTCGAAAGATCCAAAATATCATTGATCAAAACCATTAAACTGTCGGAAGATTTTTTAATGATGTGTACAAAATCTTTCTGCTCGTTACTCATGGGACTATTTAATAAAATATTGGTCATTCCAATAATTCCGTTCATGGGCGTTCTGATCTCGTGACTCATATTGGCCAGAAATTGTTCCTGCAGTTGTTCCGCCAACTCAGCTTTTTGTCTCGCTTCTATCAGATGTAGTCCGTACAGATATCTTTCCGTAATATCACTGGCAATGCCACTTATGCCGTAAATGTTATTGTTTTTATCAAATAAAGGAAACTTAACAATAAGCAGATTTTTGGTTACTCCTGCCAGCTCAATCGTTTCTTCCACTTCTACATTTTTTTGTTCCCTGATTACATATTCATCGATCTCTTTATAACGTTTGGCATTCTCTTCAGATACTAAATCAAAATCGGTTTTTCCAATAATCTGCTCGGAAGTAGAATTAAAAGCATCCTTAAAACTTTTGTTTGCCAGTAAATAACGGCCATTCAGATCTTTTATGAAAATAATAAGTGGTGTGTTATCAAGAATTGATTGCAGCCGGAACTGATGCTCTTCCCGTTCAAATTCAATCTTTTTCAATTCTGATTCTATTCTTCTTTTTTCAGTTATATCTTTTACAATACATTGAAATCCTTGTGGTTCCCCATTTTCCATTAATATAACGCTGGATTGTTCTACCCAAATCCGGTTGCCTGATTTAACACTCAAGGGATAGGATATATCTGATTCTGCCTGGCGTAATTGAAATTGTTTTCTTAATTTTTCATTGGTTGTTTGTACCCAATCCTTGTCTACCAACGAGGAAAAATGTCGTCCGATCATTTCCGATGGCTGAAATCCTGTAAATGTGGTGATCCGCTTATTTACAAAAGTGATCCGACCGTTCAAATCTGTCGTTAGCAAGCCCACACCAGAATTGTCAACCAGGTTTTTATATTTTATTTCTATTTGGCGGGTATCATTTTCTGCCAGTTTCCTTAAACGTTTGTTGCGTGTTTCCTGTAATAGAGTTATGATGATCAGGAGAATTGAAACCAGGCAAACGAGAATGGAAGATTTGAAATTAGTTGCTGCAATTGCCTGGCTTTTTGCAAGCAATTCATTGGTTCTGTTTACATACGTTTTTTTTGCTTCATTTACCAATTCATAAAAACGCAACGAACTTTTTTCATCGGCGTTATTTATAAGATATGTGCTGATCTCTTTTGCAGTCAATTTATTTTTTCGGATGTATTGCTGGCTGTCCAGCTTTTTAATCAGTAAAGGCAAAAAAGCAAAACCATCCGGGTTTAATTTTGCTGATTCACTTAATTCGTCAATGATTATATCAAGCTCAGCAATTTCATTTTCTGCATTTTTTTCAATGACCTTCTTACCCGTGATCACATACTTTTGCGTGTTTCTTTCAAGTTCACTAATCGTATAAAAAGCTGCATCAATCTGTCGGAATATTTTTCTCGATTGATTGATTTCCACAGAGTTTTCTGTGGTTATCTTATGATTTTGATTAATAAAATAAAAAAGACTGGAGAAGGCAAAAATAATAATGGAAATGATGACAATAAAGGATTTGGGGAATTTCATTTTTTTGCTTGAATTTGGATTAGTAAAGAAATAGTCTTTTTTATTAAGAAGAAAAAGAGCGTTCCTTGATTCCATCTTGAACGTAAAAAATGCAGCGTTTATTTCATATAAAAGTGAAAAATGTAATAAAATTTCAGGCTTATTTTTTATTTGATAAAGAAGAAATTGCCTTGAAGAAATAATTTATTATTTTTGCGCCTCTTTGGCTGCGTAGCTCAATTGAATAGAGCATCTGACTACGGATCAGAAGGTTTCAGGTTTGAATCCTGACGCGGTCACCAACACAGTAAAGGGTTTCATTGAATTGAAACCCTTCTTTATTTTTAGCCTCCGACACATTTCCGACATAACGACTCTACATATCACTTTATGTCTAACTTACTTAGATTATATGGAAAAGCCGAATCAGTAGTTTTCCTTTTCCTTTTTATTAAAACAATCCCGACACATTTAAAATAAAATCCGACACTCAGTCCTTGGACGAGGGCACCATTAAGAAGAACAAATATTGCGGGATCACTTCACGAAAACAGCAGGTAAAAAAATTAGTAAGTTACATTTCAAATCTTCCCTCCTATGTAGGTTAGTTTTACTTCAAACATTAATATTTAGACTTTATTTTTTAGCCTACGCAATGAACTTTCATAACTTATAAAAACGATAATCAAATTTCCAGGTACCAATTTCACCAAATAAAAATTTAAAAACCAATGAATCCAATAATCAAAAAAATCGAAGATCAACACAAAGAGCATCTTAAAACCATTGAAAAAAATGAAGGGGAAACCCATTTTGATCGAGTAATGAAGCGTGAGAAAGAAGATCCAGGTGTGCACGTTAGAGAGCATTGGAATGCGGTTGCTTTGGGCCAAAAAAATGCAGACAACTTTATGTCCAAGGTAACTGATCCAACTCATCCGGATCACGGCGACGCCCTGACAGCTTACAGCGATAAGTACAACGGAAAACGCGAGGCTGTTGAAAAAGAGTATATCAACAAGGCTGTAAAATTAATGGATGCACCGGCGCAATATTTACCTAACCAGGCTTACGAGAATAACGTGTTTTCTTCATTCCAAATAAGGACACCGGAAGACCAGGCATTTCTTAATAAGTTTAAAGACTATATGAAAACCAAATGGGCGGCCCAGGGTTACGACGGCGATGCGGATTTTTTCAAAGATTTTTTTGCAGTTCATCCAATGAGTACGCCGCCGGTAAAAACTCTTAATGAAGATGGTAAAGTTTATCCCGCAGTAATAAAACATTGATGCAATGGATAATTACAATTTTGCAAAGAAACTGAAAGACCGGTTAAGAGACAAGGATATGTCACAGCAACAGCTAGCAAATAAAACCGGTATAAACAGGGCAACAATTGCCAATTATGTGAGTGACAGGAGCGATCCACCACTCAAAAAGTATTTTATAATTTGCCGGGAACTGCAAATTGAAATATAAAATTATCAATCCAATGGGAGAAATAGAACGGCGGATTTATAGGCGCCAAATAAAAACAACCTTAAGTAAGGATCAGGAAAATATTTTTGATGCCATGTGCAAAGCCAAAGGCATCAGAGAGAGTGATCTTGCACGAGAAGCAATTATTGAAAGGCTCGAAAATATTTTTTCGGATGAAACAATTGCAGAATCGAAAGAGCGGGAAGCTTACCAGAAAGTAAAGGGCGCATTCAATTCTTTACTTGCGGACTACGAAAAATTATTTATAAAATCCTGACTGAAACAGTTTCAGGATTTTTAACCGTTGTTGGAACTTTGATCATGGCGGCCCGGGAATGGGTTAAGGCTTGTAACCACCGCAGGAATGGGCCGCACTTTTTTTTATACTTACAAAAAACACATACATGAATCTAACGGTGGCCGTGGAATGAGTTAAAACCCTGCCCGGGAACTGCAGAAAGCGGCTACCACTTTTTTTTAATGAATCAATAACCAAATTAAGGGAATATTTATGGATTCGGAATTATCAGCACAAGTGATTGAGTTTGCAGAAAAAAATAAAATCAATGGTTATTTTGTAGATGCCGTGATAGAGACAGCTGCAGAGTTGAAGAATGATTTTTCTTTTAATGATAGTCTTTTTCCTACTATGGTTTTAAGTTCTGTCGGGAAGAAACAAAAGGAATTAATTACAGACGATGTTAACCAGTTGATGAGTAATAACGCGCCGATCTGTGAAGAGTACAATTTGCCGGCAACAAAAGCAGATTTCGAAAGAGTTCCTCAATATATCCGTAGTAGATTTCCTAAAGAAACGGAAGGATGGAAAAACAAAGATATTGCTATTCAAACCCGATGGATATTATACTTTGACAAGATTTCTTCATCAACTCCTTTGCTTCCCTTGGTGGATGCAATTATAAAAAATTTCCGGCCTCAAATTTTACAATCTTAAAAACTTAGCTAATGCCAAACTTTACAAATGATTTACCAAAGCAACCTACTTCACCGGTTGTGATCAAAAGTGCACCCATCAATAATGTGATCCGTGCGCTGGAAATAAATAACCTTCAAAACTTAGCGAACTCAAAAAACCCTTACGAAGGAAAGGTTCAATCATTTACACCTGACAAAGGCTTATATCCCGGACCATTAGGAACACCTGTGATGCAGGATATCACATTTTCAAGCGTAAATTATACGGATCCGCAAACAGGCGTTACAAAAAAAACAAAGGAAATTAAACTGATTGATATTCTTATTAGCGTTAACCTGCCTTCTATCATTGTGAAAACACAGATACAAGGCAGAAGAGGTACTGTAAAGGAATACATTGGTGAAGATGACTGGCAAATTACCATCAATGGTTTTTTGCTGGCTGCCAATGGACAAACTCCGAGTGATGCAATAATTGATTTAAAGAACATGAAACGGGCGTGCGTGCCTATTCCTGTTACTTGTACTTATTTAAATAACCTCGACATTTCAAATATTGTTTTGGAAGACTTTTCTATGCAGCAAGAGCCAGGAGGCTATTCCAAACAAGGGTTCTCATTAACTTGTATTTCAAGCCACGACGTGTTATTGCAGATTTATTGATTACTTCGCAGTTAGAGACTTGTAGCTGCTGTAATTTGTAAAAGTTTGGAACTAATTTTGCGATACAGAAAATAAGGGAGTGGGTGAGGCAATCACCCGTTCTCTCCCCGGGACCTTAGTTAGGCTTCGATCCCTTGCAAAGTCTGCCCGACTTTACTTGGCTGTACAAGAGCAAACCGGAATCGGAAACGCTCTTCCAAGTGCAACAATCTTTTTTCCTGTCTTTGGGTGGATATACCACTTACGGAACAGAATGTGGCAAGATTTACCGCACTCTTTACAAACACCTGTAATCATTCCTGATGATGTTTATTTAAATTCGGCTTTTACAATCGGGTGCCGTTTCCCCCTTAGCTTTTCAGCCAAGACGTTAAAAAAAAATCCCAACTGGCCTAACAGTTGAGATCTTTAAAAGTTTTTCATGTTTTTTTTCATTCCATGATTTAACACTTGGAACAAATAAACATCGAAAACGAAATGATTACTCCGCAAAGATGTAAAATCTTTCTGATTTTTTAAAAAGCATTTTTACTTTAAAAAATCGGTTCGGAAAATACTATTAAAGTTAGCTATTAACAATTGTGGAAAAAATAAAATAGCAGAAATCAAGAAGAGAGTATTTTTGTCTTGTCATGGTGAGTTACTCTCTACTTTACTTCAACAGTCCCGGTTCCCCAACCGGGATTATTTTTTCTCTGTAAAAGAACTAGGCCAAAAGTATTAGTATTTTTTAAATTTCATATTCAGAAAATATCAACAGCGTGTTGATAAGAATTGTGAATAAATTCTAAATGCAGGATGGTATTGCTTGTCAACCATTTTTACACATAAGGAGGATAAAATTAATTTTGTCGGTTTGCAACTTTGGCATTAGCATTTTTATGATCTACTGGCTTATCTCCCCGAGTTTGCAATTAAGCAATTTTATTTTTTCTTGGTGGCTTTCTTAGCGCTTACCTCATAACCGTGAGCCAGCAATAATTCAGTTATTGCACCGTTCTTTAATTCACCGGCTTTAAACCGGGATAAATAAACGCGGTATTTGCCACCACGAGCATTCTTTTCTTTTGCAATTGCTTTATAATCGTCTGAGATTATGAGCTGTTCAAATGCTTTATGTAGTGTCATTGATCAAAGATAAAAAAATATTTAGTTTTTGAAACTTTTTGTTTCATTATTCAAAAAATGTTTTCTATCTTTGAAGTGTAACAAATTGTTTCATTAGCTATAAAAAAATAAATCATGAAAAAAGCAACTACAGTAACTGCGAACGCTGCGAAAAAAAGTGTCAACCTTCAACTATCAGAATTGAAAAAAGAAGTTGATCAATTAAAAAACAAACTCAAAAAACCAAGAATGATCACATTAACCATTCGTCCGGAAAATGTGTATGCTCATCTTCGTAGGCTCTGCCAGGGGGTTAACACAACCGCCCCTTTCCAAGTTTCTGAAAAAAATTAAAGCTTTGGGGAATTGTAATTTTCAAATAAAATTGAGGCCGCTTTTCAAGTGGCCTTTTTTGTAATACAATTGTTGCTGCTTTATCCGACCTGTCGCAAACAGAAATTATTGCCGATGCACTTAATGATTACTTTGCAAAATGGGAGAAGAAAAACGGAAAGATACCAGGGAAGTAACACTTTCAAGAATCTAAAAATTTACGCAATCCCCGGCGCTTACCTGTCGGGGATTTTTTTATAAATCAGTTTATAGATATGTCAATTAGCTGCCAACTGGTTGGTTGAATCCAATCGCCTCCAAGCCATTTAAGTTTTACAGTCCATGTTGATCGTAGCATTGCGCCAAATGAATTTTGGGAATCCACATAACCCCTTAAAGAATAAGTATTATCTGGCCCGCGTTCGCAAGTGTGCCCACCGGAAAAGTCCGCTGTGGTTGGTGCCTTTAATTCATGCTTTACATAATCTTCTGCAGTTATGAAGGCTTCAGTATCATCCGGGACATTTGAAGCGGAATCTTTGGGATCTGTGGAAAAAAGTGAATGAATAATAAAAATCAATACGATAACAACGATAATCGTAAAGCAGCCGGAAGTTTTTTTCTGTTGCATTTGAGTTATGGTTTATGATGTCAAATTACGAAAAAAATATATTAAAGCATTTTTATTTTTAAACGCGGGGCAAACTAAATGCTGTCTCCTGCTACTCTATACCTCGTCTTCTGATTTTTGATTGTTTAAGAGCGGTTATTGTCGGAATTGTGTCGGGACTATTTTTAAAATTCAATTTTATTAATTATTAGATATTCATTTTCAACTGGTTATATGATTTTAAAATTATGATTATAAATCATAAGAATACTTTTTTTGACCGTATCAAGAAAATTGCCTGTTACCTTTTTATGGGTAAGAAAACTCTTCCTTTTACGTATAAAATCATTTTTTGTGGACTCCGAAAACTACTCTGAATTGCTTTTTTTCTACTGTTTTTCTACTGTTTTTATCTTTTGCGTGCCCTCACATTTGGTGTTCTTCTATACCCAACTTTTTTAAATAGCTTACATAGCGCTTTGTCGGCTTCCCTTTGTAATATTTTTTGAAATGCTTGCTGTTAAGCTCTTTAAATACTTTTTCTGCCTCAACATCTTTCCTCAGTAAGTCTTGCCTCTGATTTTTGCTTAATATTTGGGCTTCGTAGGCGTACCCGGTCGCGTAAACCCGATGAGCGAAGCAATCCCCCACTAAATATAGGACTCTGCATTTTTTGCCAGTAAAATGGCATATAAAATACCATACAACCCCTTTACCAATGTTTGAAGGTTTCGAAGTAAGTTGTATTGAGTAGTTAACCGGAATTCCTTTGACGCTGTATGATAGCTGCATAAATGGATCAAAGAGGTGGGGTAAGGCTACATTCATTACAATTTTAATCGATACCCTTCCAATAACTTCACCGTCGCGCTCCCAAAGAATTTCGCCGGAGGTATCCTTCCCAGGGATCAAAAGCCGGTGTTTTTGCAAATAAGAAATACTTATATAACTGCAATCTTCATAAAGTGTTGGGTATGTTGAATGTTTTGCCATACTGAAGTGATTTTTGTAACCGAAATCTTTAGGGAACTTTACTTTTATATACGTGCGTAATGATTGCGGAAAAGTATTCATCCTCACGATTTCCTCGCGTTTTTTTATTTTTTAAGATAAGCTTGCAGCGGTTAAAATTGAAGTGTTATCCAAATGATAATTCAGGCACTTTCTTTTTAATGGTGCGTTTTGGTAAGGAAAAACAAACCGCTCATAAAGCCATCCATGTTCGAATATAAATTCTATGTCTTTTATGAACCTGTAAGCGCTTACGTCGTAGAACTTGCGTTTTGCAATCATCGCTGGCAAATTGCCGTCCCAAACTATCCATGATTCCACGCCTGGTATAAATTCATGCGGAAAACCTTTAGTAACTCTGTTAACAAAAGATGATGGGCTGCCTTTTAATAAAATCGGTAAGTACAAACGATCATTGAACACTATAGCCTTTTTATTTATTTGCAGTTTTAATTTATCCAAGGGGGGCATGTCGTCGATGTCAATAACATCGACCGACAAAACTTTTTTGTAATTGTGGAACTGATCCGGATTTGTGATTGCCGGTAATTCGTGAAGCATGATTGATTTTTTCATTTTATTTGTGGCTTTTGAGTTTGAAAAGTTTGAGATTGGTTTGAGATTGATAACTATTTGATTTTCAGTTAAATCACAAACTCTCAAAGAAATTTCCTATTGTACTCTACTTTTTTACATTTTTTTATTTTCAGTCTTACTATATTTCTTAGATGCTTTTAATTTTATTCTTTCTTTCCTCTATATTAGTATAGGTTTTTATTAAAAGTTTGAGATTTTAGCCGTAAATAATTGATTTATAATTATTTATCAGTCTCAAACTCTTCTCAAAGTATACTGCACAAACCACACTCAAACTTCTTAAGGTTTGAGATTAAAAGGGCAAATCCTCCTGCATTTCACCAAAAATTTTATATCTATCCTTGCAACTGTTGATTGTTTTTTCAATATCCTTTTGAAATTTAACTCCAGTCTGTTGACAATAATCCTTAATTGCTTCATTTATTTTGATCATCGAAGGTTGATACATCTTTGGTATTTCGTTTTCTGAATAATACCTTTCGAGCATGGTTTTAAACTCGCTGTTTTTTATCTCTTTCTTATCAATCCAATCAGTCAAGTTTTCCTTTATAAAATTATGTATGACTTGCCCGTAAGTTTGTTGAAACTGTTTAGTCCATCCGGATTTGCTTAAAGGGGCTTCTCCAATTTTGCGGCCGGCCTGCAACCATTTTTGTATGCTATGGGCCATTAGCGTATCAAATCCCCACCAATCGTTCTCCTCCCATCCTTTTGGGAAGTGAACGCCGAAATGAACGTCAATACCTTTTGTTTTAGTAAAGAAGTCGGTAAACTCAATGCCCTTGATCCGGCGCTTAAGTCCGCCGTCGGTTATTTCATAAGAGTAATTGGTTTGGATCAAGAATTTAGGCATCAAGTCGGACGGGATTTCTGCCAGATCTTTGAAAAGTTTTTTCATAAGGCCGCCCCCGTCCGTAAGTGATTTCAGGAAAGAGAAATTAAAGTTTTTTGGAACATCGGAAATACACATTATTTTTTGATCGTTCCATGACTGCAGGAAGTCTTCATTAAGCTTAACTTGAGAGCCTGGTTGGCCGGTAAAAGAGGTTATGTGTTTAAATAGTTCACAAAAAACATTCTTGCCAGCACCGCCGCCGTCCTTTGGATTTTCAACTTCTTCTGTGAGTACAATGATATACGCGGCGGTTTCATCCTTGTATTCGTGCGCTAAATAGCCAATACAGGAAAGCAGGTAATCATCGTAATTAGTTGCCAGCTTTAAAAAATCAACATACCTGCCGCCCTCATAAAGCTTAAATTTTCGTTTATGTATCGAATCGCGCCAAATCAATAAATTTGTTGTTGTGAACGAAATTTCCTGCGCTGTGATTTTTAGAATACCGTTTTCATAAACCTGGTATGAAGCTTCTTTGGTATCTTTTAAAATAAGGTCATCGTTCAGTATTGGAAGACGGGTAATGAAAAACTTTCCATGTCTCTCAATAAATAACTCATAAGCATTACAAATATCTCCGTACAAGTCCGCGTCCTCTTCTTTAATATAAAATTTTAAGGTATCAAAAAAATAACGGTCCGATGCCTTTTCAATAATGATTCCATCCGATTGAATAAGCTCAGTGTTGTATAGCATAAAACCAAGGCCGGAAGCAACCCTCAAAAGTTTTTCACGGTCAATTTTGACGCCATCTACACTATCAATCCAAAATGTACCGTATGGATGATTTGCATCAATCGTGGCGCTCAGTTCTTGCCTCACAGCTTGTGCTTCTTTGCTTGCATTGGTTGGCAATGGTTTTCCATTTATAGCTGCTTTTTTTGCAAGTCGCTGCTCTACTTTCGGCTTTATCTTACCGTAACCATTTGCTACCAAATATTGGTAAAGTTTTTTCTTATCGCCTAAAAATTGCAAGGAGGCCAGTAAATTCGCCGGTGAATATCCCTTATTCTCTTCCAACTCGGTTGAAGCAGTAAAGCAATAAAAAAAGCGTTTCTGCAAATTAAAAGACATGGAAACACCCTTTGTTTTACCAGGGCGAGTGTACCACAAAAAATGATTGTTGCCTTTAAAAAATTTCCACCCTAATTCTTCGCATAGCTGTGACGGATCCACGCGGTTATTGTAATCCTCAAACGGGTTGGTTTCATAATATTCAATATCCTGCTTTGTGGGTGCCGGTGGTCTTTCAATCTTAATAATTTCGTTGTATGAACGACATAAAGAAATTAAACTTTCTCTTTCATTAGCGGTAAGCATTGGAATCGGACAATCTTTTACAACAGTATAATTAAGAGACGGCGGTGCTAGTGCAAAGCCACCTTCACCACGTGTTTCAATGAAGTTTACGGTTTTTGGCCTTGGTTCTGATGCAAGTTCTTCCGGTGTTTTATCCCGCCCTGCCAGCTTTTGATTTCCAGGTACCGGTTCCTCACACCGGTATGGAATATGGTAGCCACTGGATGGTGTTTTGTGAATTCGCAGCTTTTTAAATAGGTCCGGATATAATGTTTGAATTGCCTGGAATAATATTGCATCAATACCTTGTTTGTATTTTACATCCACATCAATTATCTCCAGATTACCGGAAACTTTACCGCCAATCATCGCAACGGCAGTGGTGTTATACCTGACATCCATCAGATCAAAAAGTACATCCCGGGCAATGATGGTGTGCTGATACATTTTCCAGTTTCCAAAAGGAGATTTAGCAATACCACCGGAATCCTCTTTATCCCTTACCGGAATAATAGAGATTCCCCATTCAATATATTTTTCAATTTCGTTCCATACTGGAAGTAGTTCTGCAGCCATGTCACGCTTTTAAGGGGTTAATAAAAAAATTATTTTCCTTTATCGGCGCGCTGTAAAAATGTGTTATCTTTGATTTCATTGCGGTTTTGAATTTTTTTAAACCAGTTAAAGCGGATACTTTATACTGGTTTTTTTTTATGTAAGTGACAACTGGTTTGTAGAGCCTTTGCCAATTTTATTTTTAAGAAACTTTTTTGCGTTGTAAAAATTGATCAGCTTCAGCATCAATCTGGGAGATTGTTTTTTTACCGCCTTGCTCTAACCAGGCATCTATTTCGCTTTTTTTGAAGCGCAACCTTCTCGATCCGGGAGTTTTATGAAAGGGGATTGAGCATGCTGCCACATATCCGTAAATAGTCGGCCTTGCAGGTTTGCCTGGTAAGTACTCGCATAATTCCGGAAGGGAAAGCCATTTGGTGGAGACTCCTGCCTGGTCTACCTTTATCTGGGTTAGAAATTTTTTAATAAATTCTACATCGCTGTGTATTTTAGCGACGGTTGCAGGGAGTTGATCAAATGAGAGTGTGTCCATGTTTGTATCGTAATTGAGACACAAACATAAATAGGTAAAAGAGGCGTAAGGGGTTATAAGGGGTTACACTTTTATATCTATTACTACCTACTCTCATAATCTTCGCCATAAAAATTGCTATACTTCTTTTTAAACTCAATATAATTCCCCTCTGCCTCTAGGTGAGCCTCGCTATTTTCAGTTTTTAATAATGGTAAGATTACCTCAAGATCATCCAGTGTACATCTTGCCGATTTCTTATTTGTGATACTAAGGCTCACGCCATTGGAGTTAAAAACCTTAATGAAACCGTTGTATAAGCTTATTCCGCTAGTCTTCTTCCCGTATCTCTCTGCCAATTTCTTCATATTGTTTTTTGTGATAAGTTGCCCCCGGTGTTTAGAGAGATAATAATGTTTTAAGACAATTTGCTTAACGCTTAATGATTCTCTTGTACATTGACCTTCATCAAGTGTCTGACTTCCTTCAAGGCCTACCATCTTTTTTTTGCAATACTCAAGCACCTTGTTAAATACTTTTTCTTTATATGACGGGATCTCTCCTTTTTTAATATCAGCAAAAGCTCCGCAATAATCAGCCATTGCCAACATTAGGTTGGTATAAAAGTAGAATCCTTTTACGGGTACCCGCTTGTGTTTTTCTTCAATAAAAGAGATGTAGTGAAACACATTTTGTCCGTCGATTTTGTAGTTGTACGTATAAATCTGGTGCGCCATTTCCTCAAAAAAAGTTTGTTCCATAGAATTTAATTTTTAAATGCTGTTAGTGCCTTAGTAATTTCTTTCCGGTTTTCATCCTCGAAACCTCCAAGATAATTCTGAGTTGTTTTTACACTGCTATGCCCTAGTGCTTCGCTTATAAACTCTGTACTGGCCCCACTTCTTTGTAGAATCGTCGCGAAACTGTGCCTGGCTACGTACGTTGTCAAACTACTATCTATTTTAAGTTCCTTTGCTACTTCTTTCATCCGATCGTTTATTACAGAAGTCATTTGTTGGATGAGCTGCCTTTCACGAATTGCAGTTATTCCTTTTTCAAGTATTGGAAAAATAAAGTTATCCGGCTGGTCCTTATTTCCCCACTTTTTTATAATTTGCTTTATTTCATCCGTAATACTTATGCGAATCGGTTCGACGTTTCTTTTTGTCCTTACAGTTTTAGCCCTTACGAATTCAATCACTTCTCCTTTAATGTTTTCATATTTGAGCAAACTCATATCCTTTACATTAATACCATTACATAAATACATAAATATCCAGTAATCTTTTGCCCTTTCTGTCATACCTCCGGGATCTGCCTGGTAATGAAATATTGAGGCAATATCTTTTAAGGAGAGAGCTTTTTTGATGTTATTGCCCGTCGGTATCTCATAAGCCCTTTTTCCAAAAGGGTAATAATCCCGTGAAAGAACTCCCTCTGAAATTGCATTATTAAAAAGAGTTCGAAGGGAACGTAAGTAAATGCCAACTGTTGTAATGCTCTTTTCCTGCTGCATCATCGATCTTTCATACTTTCTTAATAATTCAGGAGTTACGTCCGCAAATTTTAACCCTGGAGCAAAACTTTTTAAACTCACCTGCGCACATTTATAGGAAGTAGCCGTGCCGATTCTTTCGCTTTCTATTAATTCAAAAATGTAATCTGAAAAAGCAGACTCAATGTCGTTTTTAGTGCCTCTGTTTTCAAAATATTTTTTTTCAAATTTCTTAAAAGTAAAGACCGGCAGCTCTTCTATAATATCTGCTGCCTTTTTTTCAAAGCAGTGTAATTTTAATGCGATCTTTTTAAAATCTCCCCTGGGCTTTTCTCCTTTCACTTTTTCAAAATCTTTAACAGTCAGCGCAATATCTGTCGGGAAATATTTCTTTTTCCGTTCGAATGTAACGCGGATAGATACGGCACATTTCCCGTCTGTTCTGGGGTGCCATCTATCAATAAAAAGCGAGGTTGTTGCTGGCATAAAATTTAATTGAATTGGAGAGTCCCGACACATTTCCGACACAAATGTAATAAATAAACATGAATTGCAATAAATAAATATGAAACAAGAAACCCCTTTAATAAGGCGCTTTTGTACGATTAATTATCAATAAATAAGAAGTATAAAATTTTCACGTTGTCCTAAATTTCTGACTACGGATCAGAAGGTTTCAGGTTTGAATCCTGACGCGGTCACCCATTAAGAGCCGGCTCAAAGTAAAACTAGGAGCCGGCTTTTTTTAATTTAAAGAAAACAGTAAACCAACAAATACCTTCATTTCCAGTTACCAAGGGTCAATTTATGACAATTTGTTTTTTACATTATATTTGTACTCCACAACTTTAATCCCCTAAATGATGAAGGATGTTTTAAAAGGTAAAATTCCAATTTTTCTATTGGGAGGAGGAGAGATGGGTGAGCGGATACGCAATTTTGATTGGACAACGACGCCGCTCGGAGATCCGGAAGGATGGGAGCAAAGCCTTAAAACCTGCGTGCGGATTATGCTCTCATCAAGCCAGCCGATATGGATTGGCTGGGGAAAGCAACTTATAAAATTATACAACGACCCTTACAAATCAATTGTTGGTGGTAAGCATCCGGCAGCGTTAGGGAAACCGGTCCGCAAAGTCTGGAAAGACATCTGGACTAATATTGAACCGATGCTCAAAAAGGTAATGGAACAGGATGAAGGAACGTATGTAGAATCGCAGTTGCTCATCATGGAGCGCAATGGCTATCCTGAAGAAACCTATTATACTTTTTCTTACACACCAATTCCGGGCGATAATGGCATTACTGCGGGAGTATTTTGCGCCAATACAGACGATACTTCACGTGTTATTAATGAAAGGGCACTGGAGACGCTCCGAAGGCTTGGAAAAATCTCATATCATGAAAAAAAACTTTCGGAGATATATGAGAAAACCGCCGAAGTTTTAGCAGAAAATAAAAAAGATTTCCCTTTCGCTTTGTTCTATCAAATAAACGGAGGTGAAGCAAAACAGGTGGCGTGGGCCGGAAATAAAGAGGAATATAAACACTTTCCGGATGAAGTAAATATAAATGAGCCAACGCAACAAACCCGCAATATTTGCAAAGCAATTAAAACAAATGCAAATGTAATCTCCGAAAATAAAGGCAGAAGGCCCAATGCACCAAAAGGTTTTTGGGATAAAGTGCCTGAACAAATCCTGCATATCCCGCTTTGCATTTCTAATAATAATTGCCCTAATGCGGTACTTACCATAGGTCTCAATCCTTACCGCAACTACGATTCTGTTTATCAATCCTTCATCCGCTTACTTAGCGACCAGGTGCTGTTGGAGATGAACAATATGCATGTGATAGAAGAGGAACGTAAAAAGGGAGAAATACTGGCGGAAATCGATAAAGCTAAAACTGTTTTTTTCAATAACATCAGTCATGAGTTTCGAACGCCGCTTACACTGATGCTTGGGCCGCTCGAAGAATTGATGCGAAAATCTTCTGAGGAAATCAAGCCTCAATATCAGAGCAGCATTCAAACTACTCACAGAAATGCGATCCGGTTGTTAAAACTGGTAAATACCTTACTGGATTTCAGCCGGATAGAAAGTGACCGGCAGGATGCCCGTTTTACCAGGACTGATATTGGAGTATATACAAAAAATCTTGCCGCCAGCTTCGATTCAGTAATGAAAAAAGCCGGATTAAAATTTACGATAAACATACACGATATCCAGGAACCGGTTTATGTCAACGAATCTATGTGGGAAAAGATTGTTTTTAATCTATTATCCAACGCTTTCAAATACACTCTGGAAGGAAGTGTTACACTAAATCTGTTTTCTGAAAAAAATCAACTAATTCTACAGGTTACGGATACGGGCGTTGGCATTCCTGAATCTGAATTGCCAAGAATGTTTGAACGCTTTCATAGAGTTAAAGGAACAGCAGGACGCACTTATGAAGGCACAGGAATTGGATTGTCGCTCATTAAAGAACTCGTCACCCTTCATGGAGGATCGATTGAAGTGGACAGTACAACTGCAAAAGGTAAATCCGGAAGTGTTTTTACTGTCAAGATTCCAACTGGCAAAGAACATTTAACCTCAAAACAATTAATTGAGGTAAATAAAGAAGTGCAGGAAGCAATTTCAAATTTATATACCCAGGAAGCAGAAGCATTGATCGAAACTACAGCTGAAAAGCTAAATGGCAGCGAGGATAAGTATATCGGTCAACCGCTAAACGGAGAATCAGCACCGCGGTTTGTCGGAAAACGGGAGTCAATTCTTATTGTTGATGACAACGCTGACATGCGCGCTTATTTAAAAAGCCTGCTGGAAAAAAATTACACCATAATCGTTGCAAAAAATGGTAAAGAAGCATTAGAAAAGATGCATTCAAATTCGCTGCAACTTATACTTAGTGATATTATGATGCCGATAATGGACGGCATTCAATTATTAAAACAAATAAAACAGAACCACCAAACCGCCCATATCCCGGTTATTCTACTTTCTGCGCGAGCAGGCGAAGAAGCTAAAATAGAAGGCTACGATGTTGGCGCAGACGATTACCTGGTAAAGCCTTTTTCTTCTAAAGAATTGCTGGCAAGGGTGCGTGCGCAAATAAAAATTGTAAAGTTGCGCAATGAGTTGGAAGGTAATGTGCGCAATTTATTCATGGAGGCACCAGCGATCATTTGTGTGCTTAGAGGACCACATCATATATATGAACTTGCCAATGAAAAGTACATGGATATGATTGGACATCGAAATATTATTGGAAAGCCAATACGTGAGGCATTACCTGAATTGAAGGGAAGTGGAATCTACGAAATTCTGGACGATGTGTATCGCACGGGAAATTCTTTTTTTGCAAATGAGCATCCTGTAATGCTGGAACGGGAAAACGGCAAACTGGAAGAAATAATTTTTAATTTTATTTACCAGCCTTCACGAAATGTTGATCGGGAAATTGATGGAATTCTGGTTTTTGCCGTAGATGTTACAGAACAGGTATCTGCCCGTAAGAAAATAGAAGAAAGTGAAAAACATTTAAGCAACATCCTTAGCCAGGTAAATGCCGGTATCGCACAAACAGACAGCAATGGAAACTTTGTACACGTGAATGAACGCTACTGCGAAATTACCGGTTATTCAAAAGAAGAATTGTTGCAACTTACTTTAGCAGACATCACTCATCCCGATGATTTACAATACAATTTAGAACTGTTTCATTTATGTGAATCAGAAGGTAAAGATTACATTATAGAAAAACGATACATACGTACAGATGGTTCTGTTGTTTGGGTAAATATGAGTGTCACACTTATTGAAGCCGCCGGTGGGGAAAAATATATAACCGGCGTTTGTATAGATGTTACTTCTATAAAAAAACAGGAGGAAAAAATTCAGCAATTGCTGATAAATGAGCAACACAACCGCAGGCGAATTGAAGAGAGTGAATTCAGGTATCACAATATGATCCATACTTCTACTTCTATGATTTTAATATTAGAAGGAGAAGATCTGATTGTAAGGGTGGCAAATGATTCCATGCTCGCAACTCTTGGCAAAGGGAAAAATATTATTGGTAAGCCGCTGCTATCGGTAATCCCTGAAGTTATTGAGCAGGGATTGGGAGATATTTTGCACGCGGTATATCAAACCGGCAAAGCGCATTATGGATATGAACTTCCGGTTTATATCGTTCGAAATGGGAAAAGAGAATTGTCTTACTACACATTTGTTTACCAACCTCAAAGAGATCAAAATGGTGATATTGAAGGAGTTGCCGTTATAGCCACAGAAGTAACACCGCAGGCTGAACTGAATAAAAAAATCAGGGAGAGCGAACAACGTTTTCGCAATATCGTAGAGCAGGCTCCTGATCCGATCCTGATTTTGAAAGGGGAAAATATGCGACTTGAAGTAGCAAATGAACCGTTATTGAAAGTATGGAATATTGATAAAAGTTCCTTTGGTAAACCATTTTTGGAAATTCTTCCTGAACTGAAAGATCAGGGATTTTTGGAAACGCTGCAAGATGTTTATTTTAATGATAAAATTCTTAAGGGCGAGGAAACTCCGGCTGTATTCACAGGTAAAAATGGTAAAAAAAAGGTACTGTATTTTAACTATGTATATCAACCTTATCGTGAAGATGACGGAACGATCAGTGGCGTGCTTGTTTTGGCTACAGATGTTACCAAACAGGTTATTGCTCAACAAAAAATACGCGAAAGTGAAAAAAAATACCGCAAGCTGGTAACCGAGCTGCCTGTTGCTCTTTATACTTGTGATGCGTCAGGCAATATTTTATTATATAACCAGGCGGCGGTTAAGCTTTGGGGACGGGTGCCAATGCCTGAAGTAGAAAAATGGAATGGCGCTTTTCGTCTTTATAAAGCCGATGGTTCACCATTGCCGCCCGATCAGGCACCGATGGCTATTACATTAAATACAGGCAAGGTAGAACAGTTTGAAATTATTATAGAACGCAAGGATGGAAGCAGACGGAATGTTATTCCTTTTCCCCGGCTGTTATTTGACGCTGACGGAAAAATAACCGGGGCTGTAAATATGATGCACGATATCACGGAGGAAAAGAAAGCGGCTGCCGATAATGCGAAGCTCGCTGCTATTGTTCAATCTTCGGATGACGCCATTATCAGCAAATCAACAGAGGGAATTGTAACCAGCTGGAACGCATCAGCAGAAAAAATGTTTGGTTTTACTGCTGAAGAAATGATTGATCAGCCGATTTTAAAGATCATTCCACCAGACCGGCTGGAGGAGGAGACATTTATTCTTTCCCAGCTACGTGCCGGAAAGAGCATCGATCATTTCGAAACAAAAAGACTTCTAAAAACCGGCGATCTTATTGACATTTCATTAACCATTTCGCCCATCAGAGATAAAGACGGAAAGATTATAGGAATTTCTAAAATTGCACGGGACATTACAGAGGCGAAAAAAGCAGAATCATTGCTTAGAGAGAGCGAAAAACGTTTTCGACTGCTTGCTGAAAGCCTGCCTCAATTGGTATGGGTTACTGATGAAAAAGGAAAGTCAGAATTCGTTTCTTTGAAATGGGAAGAATATACGGGTATTCATTTATCCATGTTGGATGATAAATGGGAATCATTAGTTCATCCGGATGACCTGGAAACGATCATGGGAATTTGGAAGGACAGTTTAGTTAGTTGCAGTCCTTATAAAGCGGAAGTGCGCCTAAAAAGCAAAACCGGAGATTATAGATGGTTTGCGGCTATTGGAGAACCGGTTTTTGATAATGAAAACAAAATCATCAAATGGGTGGGCGCTTTCTCAGACATTCACCATCTGAAAAAAGAACAGCAAAGAAAAGATGCTTTTCTCTCGATGGCAAGCCATGAACTGAAAACACCGGTTACTACCATCAAAGCCTATGGAGAAATAGCACAATTAATGCTGGAACAAAAAGGTGATGAGCAAACACTGGCTATTCAACGTAAAATGAGCAAGCAGGTAAACAAACTGACAACGCTTATAACTGATCTCTTAGACAACATCCGGGTTGAAAAAGGAAAATTGATTTTTTCCGAAACACGCTTTGATTTCCACGAGTTAGTAAAAGATATCGTCGATGATATGCAAAAGATCAATCCACATTTTAAAATTATGTACCGTTCTGACAAGAAGGTGAAGCTTTTTGGTGATATAGATAAAATCGGGCAGGTGATCAACAACCTGATTACAAATGCCATTAAATATGCACCAGGAACGGATGAAATAATCGTAAAAATGAACGTTGAAGATGAAGGTGTACAGTTATCCGTGCAGGACTTCGGGATCGGCATTCCCGCAGAAGATCAGCCACATATTTTTGAACAGTTTTACCGTGTAAATGGTGATAGCCAGTCAACTTTCCCAGGTATGGGAATCGGACTTTACATTTGCTGGGAAATTATAAATCGGCAACATGGTAAAATTTGGGTAGAAAGCACGCCCGGTAAAGGTTCCACCTTTTACATCTGGCTTCCCTATGATTACAGGAAAGGCGTTTAACTTCTTTTTCCACTAATTGTAATTGTTTTCAGCAAAGCAAGTAATATCTACAAATTTTATTCAGGTTTAATAAATTGTTGTCTTATTCTATTTGGCATTATTTAGGCTATAAACGAAGACAACAAATTCAACAAATAACCGGCAGCAAAAAAGTATGAAATTAATTTTAGTAACAAGCATTCTTCCTCTTTTTACCAGCTTTACTGTATTCGCACAGAGCAACGACACTGCAAAAAACTCAAATTGGTCGGATCATTTTCAACTTACCGTAATTTCTCAAAGACATCCGTCTTTTCCGGCTAAATACAGCGGTGCAAACAGCCTTTCAGATAGCGCAGAACCAACAGCAACAAGCGTGACTGCCACTTTGTTTCTCGGCCGGAAATTATGGAAAGGTGCCTTTTTTTATCTTAATCCGGAAGTATCAGGAGGCAAAGGATTGAGCTTTGCAAAAGGTGTTGCCGGCGCGTTGAATGGCGAGACATATAGAGTAGGGGAAGTGGCGCCGGAAGTCTTCATTGCACGCGCCTATCTTCAACAAAATATCCCCATAGGAGCCGCGACAGAAGAAATGCCTGATGGAATAAACCAGGTCCATTCAATACTGCCTGCAAATAGGATCACGATCACAGCCGGTAAATTTGCGATTTCTGATTTTTATGATGATAACACATACAGCAAAGATCCTCGCACACAATTTTTCAATTGGGCGTTGTGGGCAAATGGAAGTTGGGATTATCCCGCCGATACTCGTGGTTATACTTATGGAGTAGTAGCTGAATTGATAAAACCAGCGTGGGCTTTGCGGCTTTCCACAGTTGCCGTTCCGCGCATTGCCAATTTTCATTTAATGGAATATAATATCCACGCTCACTCAGAAACTTTCGAATTTCAACACAGGGTTTCCATTCATAAAAGAAAAGGAAATGTGCGATTTATGGCCAGCCGTACTTTTTCACGGTCGCCTTCTTATGTCGCCGGAATCCATGCGATTGCTGACAAGAATACCTATTTATTAAACGTAATAAATGGTAGTGTTGAAAATAATCAATATGGCGGCAGTAAATATGGGTTGGGATTGAATGTCGACCAGGAAATTTCAAATGATATCGGCTTCTTTGCACGTGCTGGTTGGAACGATGGAAAATATGCATCCTGGGCTTTTACCGAAATAGATCGCACATTAAGCGGCGGCTTTTCTATCAAAGGAAATAAATGGAAAAGGGCGGAAGATGTTCTTGGAATGGGAACCGCTATCAATGGTATTTCAGAAGATCACCAGCTATTTTTAAAAGAGGGTGGCTATGGATTTATTATTGGTGATAGTAAGCTTAATTATGGTCTCGAATCAATAATTGAAGCGTATTACAGTGCCGCACTTTTAAAATTCTTATGGCTCACATTAGATTACCAGTTTATAAAAAATCCGGGATATAATAAAGATCGCGGCCCCGTAAATGTATTCGGTGTTCGGGCGCACGTTGCATGGTAATATCTTCTTACCTCTTACAACTGTTAAAAATTCCTAAAACTCAATTTCTCTTTTGGTGAATACGAAAGTCTTCGTACATTCGATGTACGAAGACTTTCGTAGTAGTGTAATCGAACACAATAAAGCAACAAATAATGCCGAATTTAAAATTGAACAAACCAACAGAAAGCGAAATGGAGATTCTTCAAATCCTTTGGGAAGAAGGACCTTCCACCGTTCGTGAAGTACATGAGATCTTATCTGGCACTAAAGAATCAGGTTATACCACCACTTTAAAACTAATGCAGATCATGCATGATAAAGGCATGCTCAGCCGCAATGATGAGTCAAAAACACACATTTATTCAGCCCTGATAAAAAAAGAATCGGTGCAAAAGCAAGTGGTTGGAAATATGATCAAAGGATTATTTAAAGGTTCTTCTGCAAAATTAGTAATGCACGCGCTTGGCAATCACAGAGCTTCCAGTGAAGAGATCAGTGAAATAAAAAAATACCTGAATGAAATGGAGTTGACAGAAACATCAAAAAAGAAAAAGAACGAAAAAAAATAGATGCTGTTTTCATTAATAAAAATAATTAAAGCAAAAAATAATTAAAATGAATCACTTCCATTTTCTTTTTTCTCCTGTGGCAGTAGCGCTTGGACACACTTTGTTGTACAGCTTATGGCAGGCTTTTATTGTTTTTATTTGCCTTCGTTTAATATTAAAATTGATTCCCCATGCTGCCGCACGGGTCAGATATCTTTTAGGCTATTTCGCTTATGCGGGAATTGCACTTTGGTTCTTGATCACGCTTACCGGTGAGTTGTGGAACATGCAAAATCAACTATCTTACCAGGTAATTTCCTCGAACGATTTGCTGCAAATGCAATCTTATCAGCCAGTTGATCATACTATAAACAGTTTTTCTTTTTCTTTTTTAAATAATTATCTGCCCTTTATTACCGGTTTTTATTTACTCGGAATTATTTGGTTTGCCACAAAGCTGCTTTTAAATTATTTTCAAACCAAGCGCCTTAAAATGCAGCATTGTAGCGCATTAGAGCCGGAATGGCAACAAAAGGTTTTGTATTTGGCCCGGCAAATAAACATTCAAAAAAAGGTTCGTACTTATTTTTCACAGTATATAGAAACTCCGATGATGATTGGATTTTTAAAACCGGTAATTCTATTGCCAATCGCCACCATGAATCATCTTTCTGTACAGGAATTTGAAGCAATCCTACTCCACGAGCTGGCGCACATTCGCCGCAATGATTATCTGTTCAACCTCTTACAATCTGTAATAGACGCCATTTTATTTTTCAACCCTTTCAGCTGGTGGATCACTAAATTCATTCGTTCTGAACGTGAAAAATGTTGTGATGAAATGGTATTGCAATTATCAGATCGGCATCATTATGCGCGTGCGCTTTTAGCTTTAGAAGAACCACTTCACCACCGTGCCTTAGTAATGACAGCTGTCAGTAAACGATCACAATTATTTCATCGCATCAAAAACATTATGGAAATGAAAAACAATCGAATCAATGTCCGGCAAAAATTTATTGCTTTTGCCGTTGTTGCAACAGCCATTATTTCTGTTGCCTGGCTTACTCCCAAAGAAAGTAAGACTGCCCATCCTGAAAAACAAATGCCGGTCAACAAGATCAGCTATTCATTAATTGGATCGTCTGCCTTAAATGGTTTTAGTGTAAATAATTTTTTTGCAAAAACAGTTATTGACAGCCGGCCTCCGTTGATTACGCCGCCTCCGCCCAAATCTCCGAAAGCGCCAAAAACGCCGGTACCACTCACTTCTAATACTGCTCAACAGGCGCCAGTTCCACCGGTGACCCCTACACCTCCTGTAGAACCAACCGCGCCGCCAGCACCACCAGTGCCACCGGTTGATAAAATAAAAGATACCACTTCTCCGGTTACTGATTTTTTCAACAGTAAAGAATGGAAGCGGCAGCAGGAAGAAATAAAGAAAAGTACTGCCGCAATGCAAAAATATTTTCAAAGTGATGCGTGGAAAAAACAACAGCAACTGATCCGGAAAAATTCGCTGGCAATGCAGAAATATTTCAACAGTCCTGCATGGAAAAAGCAACAAAAGGAAATTCAAAAAAATGCTTCTAAAATGGAGGAATATTTCAACAGTCCTGCATGGAAAAAGCAACAGGAACAAATTCAAAAAAGTGCAGCACATATACAGGAATATTTCAACAGCCCGGAATGGAAAAAACAACAGGAGGAAATACAAAAAAATGGATTGCAAATGCAGGAATATTTCAAGAAACACCAGGAGGAATTGAAGCATTCAACTGATTCCCTGATGTCGTATTTTAAAAGTGATGCGTGGAAAGAGCAACAGAAAAACCTGCAAAAAGCCATGGCTGAAACAAAACAATTTTTTGAGAGCGATGCGTGGAAAAAACAACAAGCAGAATTGAAGAAAGCAATGGAAGAAAATCAAAAAAGTTGGCGAGACAGTCAGTCGAAAGAAAAATAATTTTAGAGAGAAGGAGGCGACACCCTTAGCACGATGGTTCGGGTGGCAAAAGAAAGCGGCTTGACAGCAAACGAAGAAAGCGGCAAGATTGTTGTTTTGATAGTAATCAAACAATTAAAATTTAAAACCATGAGTGTAGACAACAAACATATTGCAGCCATACTTCTCGGTGCTGCTGCGGCTTTTGGCGCATACAAATACAGCAATCTGACCGATGAAGAGAAACAAAAAATGAAAGATAATTTAAAGGACAAATTTCATAAGCTAAAAGATGAAGCGGAAAGTGGCGCAGAAAGCGCAAAAAATTATTTTAATGATTTAAAAGATAAAGCTACAACGGCGCTCAAAGAACATTTTCCTGATGTAGAAAAACATTTTGATGAATTTTTTAAAAAGGGCGATAATACAAGCGCCGCCGCAGAGACTTCCACTCCTTCAGGCGTCTAAAATATTTTAAATCGAAAAAGAAAATCCGGATTATTTATTGGTTTGCTGCCACTTAAATCAGTTTGATTTAAATGGCAGCAAACTTTCTTTTAAAGGTTGTTTATTCGATCTCTCTAAAAAAATTATTCCGGATTTAATCTGAAAAAAAGTTAAATGATGTAAAAATCAGCAAAGAAATTACTCAGAACCAGCCATCCATTATTTCAAATCTTCCAGTTCTTTCAATTTTTCTTTGTCGTATGCTTTGATGATTGCCTTTACCAGTTTATGCCTTACTACATCTTCTTCATCAAGCACCACATGACCGATGCCATCAATATTAGCCAATATTCTGACAGATTTTTCGAGACCGCTTTTTACTTTTGGAGGCAGGTCAATTTGAGTAATATCTCCGGTAATAATTGCTTTTGCACTCGCGCCTATCCTGGTTAAAAACATTTTTAACTGAAGATCGGTAGCGTTTTGCGCTTCGTCCAGAATGATAAAAGCATTATCGAGTGTGCGTCCACGCATGTAAGCCAATGGAGCGATTTCAATGGTTCGTGTGGTCATATAATAACCCAGTTTATCAGCAGGAATCATATCATCAAGCGCATCGTAAAGCGGCCTTAAATACGGATCTATTTTTTCTTTCAAATCGCCCGGAAGGAAACCAAGGTTTTCTCCGGCTTCTACCGCAGGGCGGGTGAGGATAATTTTTCTTACCTGCTTATTTTTTAAAGCGCGAACTGCCAAAGCCACAGCAGTATACGTTTTACCAGTTCCGGCAGGACCAATGGCAAAAACAATATCATTTTTATCTACGGCCTGCACCATCTTCTTTTGATTCGCCGTTCTTGCTCTCACACTTTTACCGTGAGGGCCAAAAACCAATACATCCGCCTGGTTTTTTTCTATAAAATGATCGATCACTTTTTCATCATCACCACCCAGAATCTGTTCCAGGTAATTTTCACTCATGTTGCCATTTCTCTCCAGATACTGAACGGCAAGATTTATTTTATCTCTTGCATTCTCTATTTGTTCGGGAGCTCCTGACAACTTTATTTGTGTGCCACGGCTTAATATTTTTAAACGTGGAAATTTCTTTTTCAGAATGTCTAATTTTCCATTGTTTACGCCGAAAAACTCAATAGGGCTCACGGTTTCGAGGTTGATTATTGTTTCTGTCAATAGGTTATTTTTAGATGTTTATAAAAAAGAATTTAGCATATCAAATATAAAAAATGAAAATCTTGTTTTACTAATTTACTTATTCACATCAGATAAAAAATGTTAAAAACTTTAAAGCCATAAGCCGTAATCTTCAAGAAAGGACAGACGGCGAACTTTTGCACTAAAATTTCAAATCATAGATTGTCCATCAACTTTCGTTGGATGCGTTATAATTCCCGTACGATGCAATTTTTTTTTGGAACTGTTGATTTATTTTTAATACTTTCGATAACAAAATTTGTATCATGAAAAAAAGTATCATTATTATTGTTGCTTGTTTAATAAGCGTTTTTGTTTTCCAGGCCTTTACTACTTCATATCAGCCAAGGTTTACCAATTTACAGATTCTCCCTAAAAATATTTCCGAAGATGGTCTTGATAGTGTAATGCATCATTTCACTGCATCTCTCGGTGTAAAATGTAATTATTGCCATGTAAGAAATGATGATACCAGGAAAATGGATTTTGCAAAAGATGACAAGCCTGAAAAACAAATAGCACGTAAGATGATGCTGATGACAATTGATATTAATAAAAATCATTTTCAACAAATAGAAGAAAGCATGAAGGACGGAATGGCGCTGCCTACAACTGATACATCTTCAGTGAGCTATATGCTGAAATATGTTACTTGTTATACTTGTCATCATGGTGATCCACATCCTGAAAACAAGCCACCTAAAAAAATGGAGAACCAACCTCCAATGCCGCCTGCAAACAGTGGAAATAATCCTGCGCCAGCCCCAAATAGTGGCAAAAAGTTAAATTGATTTCTAAGAGACCAGGGGGGTTTTGAGGAAAAGCGTTTTGAGAAACATTTACTTTTTCAACGCTTTTGCCACCGCCTGCGCTTTTGAATTAACGTGCAGCTTTTCATAAATGTGGCCAATGTGTGTGCGTACTGTGCTGATGCTGATAAAATATTTTTCCGCCAATTTTTTATAACTCAATCCGTCAATGAGCGAGTTCAAAATCTCTGTTTCCCTTGTGGTTAATTCGTAGTCATTTTTATTAGCTGAGGTAGGATGCTGGAAAGATTCGATCACTTTTCTTGCAATGATTGCCGACATAGGAGCACCACCCATGTACAAAGATTTTACAGCCTCAACGATTTCTTCAGGGGAAGATTTTTTTAATAAATAACCGGACGCTCCGGCTTTGATGGCTTCAAATATTTTTTCATCATCTTCAAAAACGGTAAACATCAATATCTGGATATTTTCTAAATTTTCTTTTACCGTTCTTACGCCTTCAATTCCCGAGATATTAGGCAGTCCGATATCCATCAGCACTATGTTAGGCCTGCTTTTCTTAAATTCGCTTACTACATTCATCAAATGCGGAAGCGCAGCGACGCATTGCATTCCTTCGGAATGACTAAAGAGATGCATTAGTGAATAACGCAAAGTTTTGTTATCTTCTACAATGGCAATTTTAATCATCGGTTGCAAAGTTGGGTAAATGAATTGACGATAACTATCATATATTTATTTGATTTTCACCAAAAGAGTGATGCTTGTACCACTCCCTGGTTTTGAATCAAACTCTATTGTTGATTTCATTGCAGTTGCTCTTTTATTCATACTATTTATGCCGTTGCCGTATGTTCTCGTAGCAGGATTAAAACCTTTGCCATTGTCTTTTATAACAACTTTCAAAAGCGCAGCATAGCATGAAACCGAAATTGCTGCTTCGGTGCATTCTGAATATTTCACCAGGTTGTTCACCGCCTCTTTCAGGATGAGATAAATATGCTGACGATATTCCATTTGCAGATGGACATTCTTTATTGATTCATCAATTTCAATTTTATAATTGATCTCTTTTGCTTCAAATAGTTTTGCTGAAAACGTTCTGATCCTTAGAAAAAGGCTTTCCAATGAATCATTTTTAGAATTGATGCTCCATACAATATCATCCATTTTTTCCAACATCGAAATCGAACTTTCTTTTATTTCAGAAAGTATAAGGCTGGCATCAGCATTTTTTTTCTCCTTTAGGGCCATTCCGCTTAAGATAGAAATCGAACTAAGTGTAGAACCGAGATCATCGTGAAGGTCGAGTGAAATTTTATTACGTAGTTTTTGTAATTCCAAAAGTTGCTGCAAACGATAGTGGTAAAATAAATAAATGACTGCAACAATAGCAACGAACAATAAAGCAATAAACCACCATGTACGCCAGAAAGGCTGTTCAATTTCAAAATGCAACTTTAAAATTTTATTTGCCTCTACGCCATTGGCATTGGCGCCTTTCAGCAGTAAAGTGTAAGTGCCTGATGATAAATTAGCAAATTCTATTTCTCCTTTTTTCCCGGCAAAACGCCAGCCTTTGTCAATCCCCTGAAGCTGGTAATAATAACGGTTGTTCAAAGGATTATTAAAATCAGTAACAGCCCATTTAAAAATAAAATCATTTACATCAATATGAAAACGCATTAATCCTGAGGTATCCGCTTTGAACGGTTTGCCGTCAATAATCATTTCCATGAATTTTAAATCCGGTACTTTTTCTATCGATTGTAGCAATTTTTCTGGTTGAAATAAACTAAGAAAATCCGGACAAGCAAATACCATCTTCCCGTCGGAGCGACAATAAAGAACCCCCTCCATATTATTGCTTAACAATCCGTCTGCTGTAGAAAAATGATTAACAGATTTTGTTTCCGGATTATAACTACAGAGGCCATTTTGTGTAGCAAGCCATAAATGACCAATGCTATCAAATGCTATAGAACGGATAGGCTTGTCCGAAAGCTCCGGCAGCGTTATTTTCCGTAATCTGCCATTAGCGCAATTCCAGGTAAACAACGAACTGCCGTAGAAAGAATAGCAATAACCATCTTTATAAATTAATTGGGTTATCGTAGCTCGTAGTCCTAATTCTTTAATGAATGGTTTGGAAAAGTCATTCGTTTGCCTGTTATAAAGAATAACGCCTTCGTCATAGTCGCCCATCCATATATTTCCGGCATCATCCTGCACTGCATCAGATATTACCAAAGGTTTTGGAACATTGTACGTACTGATAAAATTTTTAAAAACCTGGTGAATATTTTCAAAAGCTGTGTCAGCCTTCCAGATTCCATTGCGCCAGGGAAATAACCACCAATTTCCTGTTTTGTCTTTCAATAATGTTGTTATAAAATTAATGGTTGATGATGTTTGAGTCGAAGAAGGGATGCGTTGGAGGGTTATTTCATCACTGTTCAAATTAATATCAGCCACGCCTTCTGACGTTCCGGCAACCAGGTGACCCGCATTACCATATTTTAAACTTAAACAGGAAATGTCGTGATATTCTGAGGGAGCTGGAAAATTATCCGTTTCGTTGAGTTCATGATCAAATGCTTTTAAGAAATTTCTTCCTGCCCCGCTTACGATTATTTTATTCTTCCATTCCAAAAGTGAAACTCCCTGGTCGGTTATACGGTTTTCAAACCGGTGATGAACAATTAAATTTTTTGAAGGATTGTAAAAATAAAGACCGTCGCGGCTTCCGATCCATATCCATTGCTTATTCAACGAATAAAGAACCGTATTGAAAGACGCGGGAAAATTTTCAGAAACAGGGAAACTGATAAATTTATTTTTCTTCAGATCAAACCGGTATGTGTTTACATTGAGCCATAAAAGATATTTTCCGTCCGGTTGTTTTATTTCCGCAATTGAAGTAATAGCAGGAGAGTTTGTGTACGCTTTGTATGTAGTTACCTTTTTTGCAACAGGATCATATTCTTTTAACCCTTTATCCCAGGTTCCAATCCACAAAGTCCCGTTGTGATCCATAATAAAAGTTGTAAAGAGTGGGGTAAAATCAGCATCGTTTGCAGAACTGATTTCATGCCTAAACTGATGCTTGTTTTCGTCGTAACTCCACAATCCATCGTAAGTGCTCATCCATACAATTCCATTCTTATCAATTTCAATATGTGTGATGTTGTTGTTCAAAACTTTTTCATCATTGTTTCCGGGTATTTCCAGGTGGAACGTTTCTTTTGTCTTTTGATTAATAAAATATAAACCGGAACCGGCGGAGATGAACAAATTGTTTTTTTTGTCGGTAGCGATTCCGATAATATTGTCGTTTGTCGCAGGCAGATTTTTTTGAAGCGGCCACACAGAAAACTTCCTTAACCAGGGATCAAAAAAATTTAAACCTTCGTTGGTTCCAATCCACAAGATTCCGCTGCTGTCGCTGCTTATTGCGGTAATATTATTGCTGGTGATCGAATGGGGATCATTGAAGTCATTTTTAAAAACAGTGATTGTGGAACCATCCATCAGGTTTAAACCCGAGGCGGTACCAATCCACATAAATCCGTTTTTATCTTTAAAAATGCATTGAACTTTATTGTTACTTAATCCGTTATTCTCATCAATTTTTTGAAATAAAAAAGGCTGTTGAGATTGAGCAAAAGCAGTGGATATCTGAAAAAACAGTGCGAGTGAAATAATAATAAGAATTTTTGGATGTGTGGCAAACATACCGGCAATTAGTTTATTTACTGAATCCATCGTTGTTTCGAAATATACAGTCTAAACACGTGCTTTCCAGGTGATTTCCGGCGTATTATTTTTCATGCCGGTATAACGGGCCAACATAAAAAGATAGTCGCTAAGGCGATTGATATATTTTATGATTAGCGGATTTACCTCGCTGCGGTTTTCCATCAGATTTACACAACATCTTTCCGCTCGCCTGCACACGCAGCGGGCAACGTGCATAAACGAAACCGAAGGAGAGCCGCCGGGCAAAATAAAATTTTTCATTACAGGAAGTTCTTTGTCCATTTCGTCCATTTCCTTTTCCAGTAATAGAATATCGCTTTCATGAAGATCAGGAATCGGCATATTTATTTTTTTATCAGGGTCACAGGCGAGTTCGGAACCAATAGTAAATAACCGGTCCTGTATTTCCTTCAGAATATTTTTTGCATCATCGTCATTGCAAAAATCCGACACCAATCCGATGTAAGAATTTAGTTCATCCACTGTGCCATAAGCCTCAATGCGCGGATTGCTTTTTAAAACTTTCGTTCCGCCGATAAGGCTTGTCTTTCCTGCATCCCCGGTTTTCGTGTAAATTTTCATTGCCATAATTGTATCAGTTTATTTTGGGAAATTCGTTTTTGTTTTATAAAAGTAAAGGAAAATGTGTGGATGTAATTAAATTGAATATTGATTTCTACACCCGTTCGTGCAGCTTCTTCAACGTTTAAATTGTCAACAGAAAAAAATCTGTCATGAAGTCATTATTAAACGCACTATTTGTAATTTTTTTATTTTTTATCCTTTCACCTTCCTGTAAAAAGAGTTCTTCGATCGAACCGCAATCTGTTATTGGAAAATGGAAGATCCAAAAGGACTCCACGTATGCTGGAGTAGGCTATAACAATCAAAAAGTAATCTATTTAGGTCAACCGGATCATTATTTCAATTTCACTTCCGATGGACATATATATACCAGGGAGAATTCGGTTTTGGATACGTTCAGTTATACTATAAATTCAGGCTCAATTATAATTCCGGATTTTGGGTATGGAGATGGAATAGGCAAAGGAAAAATTCAATCATCTTCACCTAATTCCATGATTATCACGTCAGAATACCTTTTGACGCCCGGCGGAATTTTTGGAAGAACTGTTTATTTGAATAGGTAATGAATAATTTATCCAGATAAATGCTCCTCCCAGCAATGGCGGTAGTTCATACAAGCACGAACGATGGCAGGAAAAATATGCCAGCATACATTTATGCTTCACTCATCACATATCCACTATTCCACAATATTTAGAAATTACGAGGTACCAGCTTGGTGCCTGCAGGTTCATTTCTTCTAATCAATAACGTTATTTAAACAGTTTTATTTCGGTTGTTATTCGCTTCTTCAGAGCGAATAACAACCGAATAACAACCGAATAAGAAGCGAATTATAGCAGGAGGGGAATACTGCCAAAAGGGAGGAAAAGAGCAATCAGCAATGCTGTTGCAGCAGAATGATAAATATTCGCTTTTCCTATTTATCTTACGTTTTGCTGTCTACCATTACCACATCCGTGGCTTTATTTAAGTTATTGGAAGAGGTAGGAGGCGATTGTTGAGTTTAGGAAGAGGAGATGGGCAACAAATGAGCGTAACTGGTTGAATATTTGATAAAAAAATGTAAAACTTCAACTTTAAAGAATTTTGACCTGATTCCCGATCCTGTTTCAAAACTTTTTTGCCTGGAAGATTTAAATATTTGAAATATAAAGCTCTTAAATTCCTTTTTTCAAAAACAGATACTTAATTTTAAGGTCAAACAGCGGATATTTTTAAGTGAGAGAAAATCTTAAAGTAAAATCAATGATCAATAATCCTCAAGTCGTACTACGCCAGGCTGAGATCGATGACCTCGAATGGTTCTTTCAGTTTCAACTGGACAAAGAAGGGATTCAGTTGGCTGCCTTCACTCCGAAAGATCCGACGGACAAACCAGCATACTTAACGAAATATTCAAAGCTGTTGGACGAGCCGACAGTAAATATGCGCACCATTTTATTTGATAACAAAATTGTAGGAAGCATTTCGAAGTTTGAGATGGAAGGTAATGCAGAAATTACCTATTGGATAGATAAAGACTTTTGGGGTAAAGGCGTTGCTACCACTGCACTTAAAAACTTTCTGACCATTGAAAATATGAGACCCATTTTCGGAAGGGTAGCATTCGACAATTATGGCTCACAAAGGGTTTTAGAGAAATGTGGTTTTGTAAAAATTGGTAAGGACAAAGGTTTTGCTAATGCACGGGGAAGAGAAATAGAGGAATTCATTTATAAGCTGAGTTGAAGATTTGAGATGGTACTTTTCATAAGGCAAACAGCTGGATTAGGTCTTCATTCTACAATTCCGGATTATCAAGTAGAACTAAAAATTATCTTATGGAAAAGGAAATACAGGATTTATTTAAAAAAGCGTATGCTGCCTTCAATGCAAGAGATATTGATACGGCACTTTCAACCATGCATTCAGATGTTGAATGGCCAAAAGCATTTGAAGGCGGATATGTAACCGGGCATGATGAAATAAGAAAATATTGGACGCGGCAAATGGGCAGAAATAAATCCCACCGTTGAGCCGGTTATATTTAATAAAAGGCAGAACGGCACCTTTGAAATTTCTGTTCACCAGATTGTAAAGGACCTGCAAGATAAACTGATGTTTGATGGAATAGTAAAGCACATTTATACTTTACAAGACGGTTTATTAAGGAGAATGGAAATCGAGCTTACATAGGCTGTGAAGTTAACCAGTCGTTACCATTTTCTTTTCATTCAAACGATCGCTTTCGATAACGCCATCCCGTAAACGGATAATGCGGTGGGCATATTCGGCAATATCTTCTTCGTGGGTAACTAAAATCACCGTGTTTCCATCAGTTTGTATTTTGTCGAAAATATGCATGATTTCCACAGAAGTTTTGGAATCGAGATTCCCAGTGGGTTCGTCTGCAAGAATGATGGAAGGATTATTGACCAAAGCACGCGCAATAGCTACGCGCTGGTTTTGTCCACCGGAAAGCTCATTGGGTTTGTGATGGCTTCTGTCTGCCAGGCCCACTTTATCAAGCATTTCCAGCGCCAATTCAGTTCTGGCTTTTTTAGTAGTTCCGTTATAAATGAGTGGAAGAGCTACGTTTTCCGCTGCGGTCAAACGGGGTAATAAATTAAATTGTTGAAATACAAATCCGATCTCTTTATTACGCACATCTGCAAGATCATCATCCGCCATTTTACTCACATCTTCCCCATTCAAAATATATCTACCCGCAGTGGGAGAGTCCAGGCAACCGAGAATGTTCATTAGGGTTGATTTTCCGCTTCCACTCGGGCCCATCAGCGCAACGTATTCATTCTTGAATATTTCCAAAGAAATTCCTTTAAGCACTTTTAATTCCTGCTTTCCGAGGTAATAACTTTTTTGAATATTTTCTAATTTTATGATCGACGACATATATTTTAGTTCTGAGTTGGAAGTTGTATTTTTTTACATGTACACATTTTCACCTTATTTCTTTATCACCTTTGGCACTTTAAAAAATTCCTCATCATGTAAAGGCGCATTTTTGAAAACATCTTTCCGGCTTATTTCTCCTTTTACTGTATCGGTTCTAAGTACATTTACATTATCACTCATGTGCAATAACGGCTCTACGTTGCTTGTATCCAGTTCGTTTAATTTATCAATGAAACCAATCATTTTTTCCAGGTCAGTTTTAATGACCTCTTTTTCTTCATCAGTAAATTCGAGACGGGAAAGATGAGCCAGTTTTTCTATTAAAGCATCATTTACAATCATTGGGCAAATATAATCACATTATTGTTTTATCATTTATCGCTTGTAGCTGCATTTATTCCGTTTGTCATTTTTATAAAAGGAAAAGCGTGTCTCGCAGGAAAGGACCTAAAAAATACGTTCGTACAAAAAAGGCTTTTCATGATTACCGCGATGGAATTGGCTTTTAACAGAAAATCTCTATTTTTTATCGAAAACAAAGTTGCGCAGATAAAACTTTCTTTACGTTCTATTCCTTAGTTTTGACGCTAATCTTTTAACTGTCTTATGAATAAAAGAAAAAGCATCTTTTTGGTTTTCATTACGCTTACAATTGCGGTGATTTTTCACCTCATTGATGTCTATAATTTCAACAGCCTTTCTCCTTTGTTTTTAAGAGTGCTCAGGTGGATTTTCATTGGTTCATTAATTCTTTTCGCACTTTATAAACGCACGCTTACAACATGGATTCTCGTCAGTATGGCCATTGGAGTGGAGATTGGTTTGGATTTTCCGGAAGTAGCAAAGGATTTAAAAGTACTGAGCCAGATATTTTTACGCCTGGTAAAAACAATCATTGCGCCGATTCTTTTTTCTACCTTGGTTGTCGGGATTGCCGGCCATTCAGATTTGAAACAAGTTGGCAGAATGGGATGGAAATCCATTGTGTATTTTGAAGTGGTAACAACCGTTGCACTGATCATTGGGCTTGTTGCGATCAATATTTCTCATGCCGGTGTTGGAATTCATATTCCACCAGGTTTTCATGAAGAACTGCCGCCGTCAGTTCCGCAAACATGGCAGGACGTTTTGCTGCACATTTTCCCTGAAAATATTATTAAATCGATGTACAACGGCGACGTTTTGCCGATTGTGGTTTTCAGTGTCATCTTTGGAATCGGATTGGCGATGGTAAAAGAAGAAAAACGGAAGCCGATGCTGAATTTTTCAGAAAGCCTTGCAGAAACCATGTTCAAATTTACCAATATCATTATGCATTTTGCACCGTTTGGCGTGGGAGCTGCAATTGCAGTTACCGTCGGTCATTTAGGTCTTGATATTCTCTTTTCACTGGTAAAATTGTTGCTGACATTATATGCTTCTTTGGTTGTATTTGTTGGCGTGGTATTAATGTCTATTGCCTATTTTCTCGGGATTCCAATCAGGCAATTTATCAAAGCTGTTTCCGAGCCCGTTGCCATTGCTTTTGCCACTACCAGCTCAGAATCTGCATTGCCCATCGCAATGGAAAACATGGAGAAATTTGGAGTGCCCAGAAAAATTGTATCGTTTGTATTACCGACGGGATATACGTTTAACCTTGATGGAACTACTTTGTATCTATCGCTTGCAAGTGTCTTTGTAGCGCAGGCAGCCGGCATGCACATGCCATTTAGCACGCAACTGATCATGGGGCTCACGTTGATGCTTACCAGCAAAGGCGTAGCCGGCGTTCCAAGGGCATCTTTGGTTATTTTACTGGGAACGGTTTCTTCGTTCGGATTGCCGCTGTGGCCTGTTATGGCGATTCTCGGAATTGATGAATTAATGGACATGGCCCGCACTTCGGTAAATGTGATTGGAAATACTTTAGCCAGTTGCGTAATTGCAAAGTGGGAGGGAGAATTTGACCAGCAAAAAGCACTTGCGTTTGTACCGGAGTAAATGATTTCCATTTTCGTTAAGAATTTTTGTTGTTTCTTTATCAGAATTTATCCCTTCAGGATTTCAAAAAAATTAATCATAAAAATTATCGTAAGTGGACTTGTTGTACATTCTGGGAATCACCATAAAAGAACTATTGAATCCGCAGTTTTATATCGAACATGGTGGTTTGTGGATGATCATTTTTATTGTTTTTGCCGAAACAGGTTTATTTGCCGGTTTTTTCTTACCTGGGGATGCATTACTTTTTGTGACGGGCATTTACAGCGATCAAATCGTAACTGCTGCTTTGTTTCCCTCCCACAATGAATGGCTTGATTTAAGTATTCTCTGGCTGTTGATTACAGCCGCCGGAGTAATAGGAAATTTTGTTGGCTATTGGTTCGGCAGAAAAAGCGGCCCTTTTTTATATGAGCGGAAAGACTCTTTTTTCTTCAAAAAAAAGCATTTGATGCAGGCGCATGATTTTTATGAAAGAAATGGCGGTGGGGCAATTATTATCGCGAGATTTGTACCTTTTGTCAGAACCTTCGCCCCGATAGTTGCCGGCATCGTAAAAATGGACCCGAAAAAGTTTGCGTATTATAATTTCGTTGGTTGCGTTCTTTGGGTAGGCAGCATGTTACTTGGTGGCCACTTTTTACAGAGGTTTATCATGAACCAATTTAATTTCGATCTAAAAGAGCACCTTGAAGTAATCGTGATTGGAATTGTTGCGGTAACTACCTTTCCGGTTATATGGAAACTTTTGGTGCCCAAAAAGAAACCGAAGGCTGCAGGTAATTAACAATCTGCGATATTTGTTGTTTTGCTGTCAGCTTTTTTATATTATTTGTTGTAAAGAATTTTGCTAAAAAATAAAAAATTCATTTATTGAATTTTAAAAAGATTTATAATAAAATCTGGGACGCTTCTTCCTGCGAAACTGAAAGCAATGATCTGAAATTTCTCATCATTCGTTTTTCTTCCATAGGCGATATTGTGTTAACCACGCCGGTAATAAGGTGTTTGAGAAAAAAATATCCGCAAGCAACCATTCATTATCTCACTAAAAAAAAATTTGCCGGAATAGTTCAGTCTAATCCATATCTGGATAAAGTTCTTTTACTGGAAGATAATTTTAATAAAACGGTTGAGGAAATAGAAAATGAAGAGTACGATGACATCATTGATCTGCATCATAATCTGCGCACGTTACGGATCAAAAACCTGATTCGCGACATTCCTTTTTATTCTTTTAATAAACTGAATATAAAAAAATGGATCTATACCAATTTTAAGCTTAATACAATGCCGAAGGTTCATATTGTGGACAGATATATGTCCACTGTCGAAAAATTAGGTGTGGTAAATGATCACCTTGGCCTTGATTATTTTATTCCTGAAAGTGAAAAGGTAAAAGAAGGTGATATTCCATTTTCTCATTTACATGGTTATGTTGCGATTGCTATTGGCGCAGCTCACAATACAAAAAAACTTCCTGTAGAAAAATTAAAAGAACTGGTTGAAAAAATAGAACATCCTATTATTTTGCTGGGAGGAAAAGAAGATTTCACAAATGGAGAGCAAATTGCAGAAACAGATCCGATAAAGATCTATAATGCCTGTGGCAAATTTTCGTTAAATGAATCCGCAGATATTGTTCGTAATGCCAAACTAGTCATAAGCCACGATACCGGGATGATGCACGTTGCAGCTGCTTTCAAAAAAAATATTCTTTCTGTTTGGGGAAATACCGTTCCATCATTTGGCATGACACCTTATAAAACCAATTATGAAGTGTTCCAGGTCAATAAATTGTGGTGCCGCCCTTGTTCAAAAACAGGTTTCAATAAATGTCCGCTTGGACATTTTAAATGCATGAATGAACAATCGATGGATGCAATAGCGCGAAATGCTGAAACGTATGTTGGAAAAAAAATTAATAATTAAAGATATTCTTTCAAAAAGACATTTCCCTACTCATAAAAATCTGATTTCAAATGAACATTTAAAAGTTCCTGGCATAACTGATGTAACCTTTCTTAATTCACTATTTATTCTGCGGCGAGCATTTGTATTCTCTATAGTTCACATCTTCTTCTTATTCTTTTCTCTTTTTTGTTCATCTATTTCAGATTGTGATACCCGGTCGGTTTGCTCTTCAGTGCGTTGGAAATCCCTGTCTGCAGGATTATAACCTTTTAATCCTTCATCCGTTGGCTTCCTGTTTTTATCGTTTTTCATGGCGTTTGTTTTTTTAGAAAAAATAACAATTATCAGACCAAGAGTAAATACCAATGGTTCAAGGTTTATTGTTGAACCGTGCACAAATAATTGTCATTTTAGAAATCTTAAGTAAATTCGGATTTAAACAATCTGATCATGAAATCTCGTCGTGCTTTTTTAGAGACGGTTACTTTAGGCGCTATTACTTTTCCTTTCATTAAAAATGCATTTACTATGAATAAATCTGATAAAACAGGTGCCAACGATGCCATGCTTCGCGTAGCCATCATGGGACTTGGCAGTTATGGCACCCGTGTGGCAGAAGCCATGCGCGACTGTAAAAAAGCAAAATTAACGGGCGTGATCAGCGGTACTCCTTCGAAAATTAAAGACTGGCAAAGTAAATACGCGATTCCTGAAAAGAACTGTTACAATTATGAAAACTTCGATGCTATAAAAGATAATCCTGATATTGACGCGGTGTATGTTATTACTCCGAATGCGCTGCATCATGATGAGGTAATACGTGTGGCAAAGGCCGGCAAACACGTAATCTGCGAAAAACCAATGGCAATCAATGCCCAAAAAGCGCAGGAAATGATTGACGCCTGTAAAAAGGCTAACGTAAAATTATTGGTGGGATATAGAATGCATTTTGAACCGCATACGCTAAAAATTATTGAAATGCGCAGTTCCGGAGATTTTGGAAAAATTGTCTTCTTCCAGGGATTGGTCGGCTTTACGATTGGCGATCCGAATCAATGGCGGCTGAACAAAGCACTTTCAGGCGGCGGCTCCATGATGGATATTGGAATTTATGCGGTGAACGGATCAAGATATATGATCGGAGAAGAGCCGCTGTGGGTAACGGCAGAAGCCGTCAAAAATGACCCGGTAAAATTCAAAGAAGGAATTGATGAAACGATGCTTTTTCAAATGGGTTTTCCATCAGGTGCAGTAGCATCTTGCCTTTCTACATACAGTATGAATAACCTGGATCGTTTTTTCCTAAATGGCACAAATGGTTTTGCGGAGTTAATGCCGGCAACAGGATACGGCCCGATACGTGGTCGCACAAACAAAGGTGATTTGAACGCGCCCGATGTAACTCATCAAACGGTGCAGATGGATGAAATGGCAGATATTATTTTGAGAAATAAAAAAGCTTTGCTTCCGGTAGACGGAGAAGAAGCGTTGAAAGATTTGAAAATTATTGGCGCTATTTATGAAGCGGCAAAAACAGGAAAGAAAGTTTCTTTAACCTGAAGGTGCAAAGCATACATCCCAAATTGAGAGATCAAAGATTATATATCTCAAATAACACATTATTTTCTGCTGAACCATTTTCTCATTTTATTAAAAATACTTCCTCTTGATTCATTGCTTTTACCAAGAAGATATCCATAAGGATGTAGTTCCTCAACATTATCACAAATGATCTTGACCATCCCGGTTAATGGAATCGCCATGATCATTCCTCCCAAACCCCAGACCATTTCTCCCAATATCAACACAGTAATTGCAAAAAGCGGATTCACATTTACTTCACCTCCCAGCAGCAATGGCTGAATGATATAAAACTGTGTAAACTGCAGAACGACATAAACAATAAAAACAGCGAAAAGCATTCCGCCGCCTCCCGCCTGCGATACGACCATGAGCATGGTAAGTATAATGCCGAACAGGCTTCCGATAAATGGAATCACTTCCAGCAGTCCGCATAATGCAGCAAAAAAAAAGGAATTTCTGACGCCGATAATTGAAAAAGCAATACCATACAATAACCAAAGCACCGTAACCAACAAGGCGAAACCAAGCAGGTAGTGCTGCGTTGCTTTACTTGATTCCAAAATGATGCGTTCGGTTTTAGCAGTATGAGACGGGTTTACTATTTTTAAAATAAAGTTTTTTAAATGCCCTCTCGCATATAGGAGCATGAAAATATACACGAGCATAATGATGAAATTGGTAACAAAATACATCAGGGATCCCATGACTGCGCTGATAATAGCGCCAAGACTGCCGTCATTTTTACCTTCAAGTATTTTTTTTTGATTGTTGGGAGTAATTCCAAATTTGTAATAAAAGAACTGTTGCAATTCGTCAATACGCCGGTTAACATTTGTTTCTATTTCAGTGATGTCGCGGCTGATAGCAGTGATTTGCCATACAAAAAAATAAGTTACCACGCCCAGGATTAAAAGGAAAACGATAATACAGAAGAGCGAAGCATAAGCGCGCTTTACACCTTTTCTTTCAAACCACCGGCAAAGCGGCATGAACAGCATCGCCAAAAGGCCACCGAGGGTAAGCGGTAATAGAATTGATTTTGCATAGATCAAAATACTAAAGCTTAAAAACACTATGATTAAAACCAACGCCCATTTGACTAAAGTATATTTTCGCATAAAAAAAGGATACAGGAAAATTGTGCCACAAGTAATCGATAATTTTCAATATGATGATTTTGGATGCCGGACGTACGATCGCAAAACATAAAAACCGGCTATTTATCGTTTTGCTGCATTGAAAGCAGGGAAGAAGATGAAACTTTCAATAGTTAGTCATTTAATACTTCTCCAATGCCGTTTACTTCATACAATTTCTTTGAATAATTCCCACTTCGTGTAATGCTGATTTTGTTTTCCTTCGAGGAAATATTGAGCCAGTTGTACTTTCCCTTTTCAAAATCAAAATTAAAACTGTCGTCTTCAAATAATTTGATCGGAAAAGCGGCATTCCCATAGATCTTGCAGTTTATTTCCAATACAGTGGATGGAGTAATAAATTCAACCGGCTTAGCCAAAGGCAGGATGGTATTGCTTTTTATAAACATCGGTATCTCATTCAGCTGCATATTGATGGTATATTTTTGTCCGCCTTGATATTTTTTATTTGTATTAAAATCGTACCAAACGCCTTCCGGGAAATATACTTCTCTTGTGAATGCACTATCAATAAAAGGCGCACACAAGATATTGTCGCCCATCATATACTCATCATCCATGTGCCATACATTTTTATCATCCGGATAATCGAGCACCAACGCGCGAAACGGCGGCTTTCCGGTAAAATGATATTCCGCAAAAGCGGAATACAAATAGGGCAGGAGGGACATTCTCAAATCGATCAGTTTTTTTGCTGCAGTTTCCAGTTCTTTTGCGTTGGGCAAAAGCTGATGTTGCACGTTTTTGTCTGTATGATATTGCAACCACGGCGGCAAATCCAGGTACCAGCAATTGGCAACCATGTGCGAAGACATCAGGCTTGCCTGCATACGACGAATTAGTTCCGCGTCAGAAGAAGTTTCGCGTAATTCCGGCGACCAGTTTACGCCCGCAAATCCTGAATTGACCGTCATGCGCACAAAATCTCTCAAAGAATACATGTCAGAATAAAGAGCCGAAGCAAAAGGCGAAGCGAAAAGGTAAGATGCGCGGACATCGAACATAGTACGAAGGTTATTTTTCTTGTAAATATCCAGCATCGTTTGTTGATACAAATAACCAAATATTTGCCGCATTTGAATCCCATCTATTCCTGAAGGAAAAGTGGCAATATCCGGGAAACTCCATTCTTTGCCCGCATTTGCATAATCAGCTGCGTCGCATTCATCGAGTTTAAAAGCGGCAATTCCCTTATTCACAAATTCCCTTTCGTGATAACCACCAAAAACCTTCCTCGCTTGCGGTAAAATAAAATCAGGAACAGCGCCCGTCCAAACTGTATAATCGCCGGAATACGGGGCAATCTGAGAGAAAATAGGAGAGGTTGGATGCGTGTAGGCATGCTCCCATAAATTAATTTTGAAATGCTGCGAATCCATTGAATTAATAAACGAATCAGGATTTGGAAAGTTTTTATCATTCCATTTAAACGAACAGGAATACGAAGCGCTTTGCCACCCGGGTTCAAGTCCAAATATGTCGCAGGGAATATGATTAGAACGGAAATAATTCGCTGTTTGCAAAACCTGCTGACTGTTAAAAGTTGCTTTCGCACGATATTCAAAGCCCAAACCCCACAAAGGAGGCAATGAGCCGCCACCGGAAAAAAGATTATACCGTTTGATCACATCCCTCATGGAGGGGCCGCTTAGAACATAAATTTCTACACCGTTGGTTCCTTCCGTAAGAATGCTTACTTCATCTGAGCGACTGTATTTTTTTCCATAAAGATCAATGGTATTTAGCGAAATATTTTTGGCTGAAGTATCCGACAAGAGCGCCTTAGAACGATTTAATTTGCCTTTTGAAGCCATATAAAATATGGTATATCGTGAAGTATTAACCAACACTCCATAGCCTTTCGAGGAAATATAGAAAGGCATCGGCGCATGGCTAAAACCTACGTTCCCGACAGGCCAACTACAAGTACGGATTTCTCTTCTCATGCCTCTTTGTTCAAAAGAATTTATCTGTAATCCAAACCCGTAAAAACGCTCACTGCTGTCAACATCCATTTCCGCTAAAACGCCTGAAGGCAACTTTGAAAACCGCATGCTTTTTAAATTAAATGGAACCGTATTATTACCTGGTAATTGCTGCATGGCACCCGATAACGGTTTTTCTTTAAATTCTGTTGGCAGATGTTTTTCAGGCACACCATAAGTGATTTTCCAGATTCCCGGAGCCACTTTTTGGATGGTTTGTGAAAAGCCAAGCTGCAGGAAAAACAAGAAGGAAAAAAGGAGTGTGGATTTTTTCATGAACAAAAAATTTCAATTGATTCAAAGCTTATTGTTCCAAATTTCAAAAAAATAAATTACGATTCTCCAATATTTCTTCGTTTGTTGAAAAAAAAATTCTAATCGAGAAGACGTTCTAAAAGAACATTCCCAAAATTATCTGTTGTAAAGGAGCGTCATTTGTAAAGATTTCGCACATTAATTAATTGACTGACTCATGTAACAAATTAATTAAAATACTTCTTTAAGTTTGACGTTAACATTCCTTAAAAAACAAACTGTTATAGTTCTTATTTTGGCTGCTTTTTCTTATGCCTTTTTCTTGTTTTCGCGTCTAATGAAATGAAAAAATTAAAAAATCAATTTATGAAAAAGATAATAATAATGATCGTTGCATCATTGGCCCTTGCATCAGGTGCTTTTGCGCAAAAGGGTAGAGGTTATTACCGCGGACATACCAGGGTTATTATTGCGCCGGCGATTGGATTTACGTACGGTGGTTTCGCATATGGTTACCCTTATTTTGGTTATCCGTTTTTTGGTTATCCTTATGGTTACGGCTTTGCGCCTTACAAACCTACCTCTCAGTTAGACGCACAAATAGCGGCAATCAGAGCCGATTATGCCTATAAGATTAAAGCTGCAAGAAAGGACAAAAGCGTGCCGAAAGCAGAGAGGAAACAAAACATCCTTGCTTTGAAATCTGAGCGCGAACAAGCGGTTGCAAATGCAGCAAAAAACTTTCGTAATGAAAGAATGAATATGAATAATCAAAACGGCGGAATGAATAATGGCGATTTAAATAACGGACAAAATCATGGTCCGAATAATGATCAGAATTCTTAAAGTTTCAATTCCTAATTGAATTGCCCGGAGGCGTAGGCTAAACACCTGCGCCTTTTTTTATAAGAAAAGAAAATTTTTAATAGATGTATTAATCTAAAAACTGCAACTGTTTAGGTTATTATTTATCATTGATATTATATCTTTGATTTATGCAAAAAAGTTATGCTCAATTAATTTTCGGATTCATTATCGGGTTGATTTTAGGGCTGTTTATAGGAAAACAGATTTTTGAAACTTCACCTTCTGCAACAAATACCAAATCTTCTGTCGCCCCTTCGCCTGCTATTGGCCAGGAGACGCAAAAAAGCACAACTGTCCAGATTCCCCAAAAAGTATATGATGTTTTGAAATACATTAAGGCCAATCACCATCCCATGTCCGGATATGTTGGTGGCACTGTGTTTTCAAACCGGGAAAAAATTTTGCCGCTGGAAGACAGCGTAGGAAATCCGGTCCAATACCAGGAATGGGATGTGAACCCAAAAATTCCAGGACAAAACAGGGGCACTGAAAGGATCGTAACCGGAAGTGATGGCCGAAGTTGGTACACGAATGATCATTATCAAACTTTTATGGAAATAAAATGAGTACGATTTTTCATATTCCGATTTCATACTACTCTGAAAAAAACATACGATTTGTTTTTATAGATGGCAATATTTGTAAAAGTATTCAGCAGTGTTATCAAACATTGCAGCAACAGCTTTCCATCCCGGATTATTTTGGACATAACCTGGACGCATTGGAAGAAGTGTTAGGAGATTTGGATTGGGTAGAAGAAGAAAAAGTCAGAATAATTCTTCTGAATTCTGAGCATTTATTAACTGATGATAAAGAAAAGAAAACGGCTTTTTTGGATATTTTGAATTCCTGTAAAAATGAAAAATTGGAAATTATTTATTTATCCGGGCAGCTTTAAAACTTATTTTTCCACATCATACTTTCTACCGGCTTATCAGGTTGATGACTATATTTGGCATTTTTCTTTGCATCATATGTCACTTCCACTTCCCCTTCCACCGGGAAATAAATAAGCTGGCCAATGGGCATTCCTGCATAAATTCTAACAGGAATTTTACAGGAAATTTCCAAGGTCCAATGACCACAAAAACCTACATCGCCTTTTCCGGCTGTGGCATGGATATCAATGCCAAGGCGGCCTGTTGAAGATTTACCTTCGAGAAATGGAACGTGCGCATGTGTCTCTGTATATTCATCCGTAACACCCAGGTATAATTCATTTGGCTCTAAAATGTAACCCTCTTCAGGGATTTCAAAATGCTCAATTTCGTTGTGTTTTTTTGCGTCGAGAATTTTATCTTTATAAACAGCCAGGTTTTTCCCAAGATGTACATCATAACTGTTGCTGCCTAACTTTTCGCGGTTGTACGGTTTGATGAGGATCGTTTTCTTTTCTATTTCTTCCAAAATTCTCTTATCAGATAAAATCATTTAATTGCGGTTATTTTTACAGTTGCAAAATAATTCATGAACCACAAAAAGAAGCATATTTTTTTGAATGCCTTTGTTTTATCAACATAATATCAACGATTCTATCAAACTTGCCGTGTGGCAGATTACAGAAAATGAAGAGTTTTTTTTAGAAAAGGTGTCAATCAAAAAAGAAATCGTTCATTCCCACAAAAGGCTGCAACATCTTGCTGGCCGCTATCTTTTGCAGTTGTTGCATCCTGATTTTCCTTTTCATTTGATTGAAATTGCCCAATCAAAAAAACCTTTGTTATCCAATGGAAAATTGCATTTCTCTATTTCCCATTGTAAAGATTTTGCAGCGGCAATTGTAAGTGAAAATAAAGCTGTTGGCATTGATGTAGAATTAATTACTCCTAAAATCGAATTAGTGAAGAAAAGATTTTTGCGTGAATCAGAACTTGACCTATGCTCAACCTTCTCGGATCAACCTTCTATGTTAGAATATCAGCTTTTAACACTTTTCTGGAGCGCCAAAGAATCGATCTTCAAATGGTATGGGAAAGGACAATTGAGCTTCAAAAATAACATGAGTTTGAACGAAGTTTTCTATGAAGATGGACAAGGATTTATCAATGCTAATTTTATAAAAGATCAAGAAGTTGATTTGAAAATTGAATTCCGATTCTTTGGAGATCTTTGTTTGGCGTGGGTTTGAATAATTTGCCCCGGGAAAATTTGAAAATGAGAAAATGATGGTAAACAAAAATAAGAATCAACTTTATTTATTCTTTTACTGCAAATCGTAAAAATTGTTTCCTCTAAACAATTCTAAGTAATCGATTTTATTTTTTCACGGGATCCGTACAATAAATACTGTCCTTGCTATATCTCGGCAAAAACCACGAACTATCATGATCGCCGGTAACATCGCCGTGAAAATGAACTACTTCATTGCCTTCTTTGAACGCCACAATCGCAGTAATATAATAAGTAGGAGGAACGAAGCTATCCAAAGTTGGGGTAGTCAAAAGGGTGCCGCACCTGGTATGATATTGCTGTTCAGTATCTCCCGGCACTTTGTCTTTCACACATGAAAATCCAATGCAGATCAATGTAGCCAGTAATAGTTTTTTCATTCGTTGGTTTTGGTTTTGTTTTTATTACTTGGGATAAGTTTCTTTATAAAATTGAATGGATTCATTAATAATTTCAAACGCTTTTTCTTTGTCCTGGAAATCGTTTATTTCGACTTTTTTATTTTCCAAAACCTTGTATTGTTCGAAGTAATTTTTTAAAACCTTAAAAATATGTTGCGGCACTTCCTCAAGGTTGGTGATGTAATTCACCCCCGGATCACGTACTGCCACCGCGATTATTTTATCATCTATCAGCCCTGTATCGATCATTTGCATATTACCGATGACAAATGCTTCCACCAAACATAGCGGTTGAATTGATTCTGAACACATCACCAAAATGTCCAGGGGATCGCCATCTTTCCCCAGCGTTTGCGGAATAAAACCGTAATTTACCGGGTAATGAAATGATGAATAAATAATGCGGTCTAATTTTAATAATCCCGTCTTTTTATCTATTTCATATTTCGATTTTGAACCTTGGGGTATTTCAATCAGCGCATTTACGACTTGTGGCGCTTCATCGCCGGTGGTAGCGCCATGCCATGGATGTAAAACGTACATTGCTGTTTATTTATTTGATGGTTAAATTATTAAAACAATGAATTATTAAATTATTGATTCGCTGATTTCCAGTTGTTCATTGGTTCTTAATTCTAAATTCTTGATTCTTACTCTCATTCTATTTCCCCGACCGGTACCTGATCACCTCGGCTTTTTCCAGCGTGATTAATCCGCCGGATCTTGATTCTTCAAAAAGCTGTTCTACTTTTTTCACAAATAAATTTATTTTATCGAGCGTATCAACAATCTCAACAATTACCGGAAGATCTGTAGAAATATCAAAAAGTTTGGCGGTATGCACTTTACTGTTTGGCCCAAATCCCATGATGCCGCGTGTAACAGTCGCACCGGAAAGTGATTGTTTTTTCGCTTCAAAAACAATCGTTTCGTATAGTGGCTGTTGATGGTATCTATCTGATTCACCGAGAAAAATACGAAGCAATTTTGCCTCCGGATTATTTTCCATTTTATAAATATTTTATTAATGAAATTCCCCCGAAAGTAGCTGCCAGCCCAATAACAACACTCAAGGCAACATAAGAGAAAGCCGGCCAATATTCTGCATCGCGCAGCATACCTACTGTTTCATTTGAAAAAGAAGAAAAAGTGGTAAATCCGCCCATAATTCCCGTGGCAAGAAAAATCCTCCATTCCGGATTCCAGTTTCCTCTTTCGCTAAGAGCATAGATGGCGCCTATCAAAAAACATCCTATAATATTTACGGCCATCGTTCCATAGGGAAATGTGGAAAGGATTTTATTTTGAACAAACAACGTAACCAGGTAACGTGAAATGCCTCCGATAAAACTTCCAAGGCCAACGAGCAATACAATTTTCATTTTTTATTGTGTAAAAAAAACTTCTAATTCCCGATAAATGTATATTTAAAATCCACCAGCCATTCATTATCCTTTTTTACTAATTTAATTTTTGAAGGCTTGTTTTTATAGCTATTGGTATAATAAATTATGTCAACAGAATCCGATTTTGAAATAGAAGAATCGATAATAATATTGGCATCGCTATATCCGCGGCGGTCTTCAGGGCTCATTTTGCTATTGAATGTTTTCAAACCTTCCAGGTATTCCATGTTGGTACTGTCGGGCAATATATATTTTTGTGCTTTTACATAATCTCCCTTTAAAGACGCTTCAATAAAACCTCTTCCGGATTCCAACGGATCGCTCTTGTCCACATTCGTAGAATTGTTACAGGCTGCCATACCCATGGTAAAAACACCAAACAGAATTAATGCTCGTTTCATTTTTTTGCAAATGAAGGTAAATATCTTTTTGTTTTCAAATAAAAAAACACTTTTTTGGAAAAGTGTTTTGAATAAAATGGCGGCTGCAATTCTTTTTATTTTTGTTGTGCAGCCTTCAAACTATCTATCAGTTTTCGTGCGCGGTCCATTTTTTCTTTCAGATGAGAATTAGCACTGTCCATGCTTTCGTTCATTTGTGCACTGTCTTCTCCATTCATATTTTCCATACCATTGAAGCCGTGTTCTTTCATTTTTTTATTCGCCATATCCATCAGAGTAGCCATGTCAAAAGCCACCTTCCAATCACCGCTTTCCTTCTTCAGCAGGAAGTCGGTGGTTTCGCCCGATTTTTTATCTTTCACAGGTACCGTCGCTTTGCCTCCTGTAATCGTAGCGTCGCCCATTTGCATATTATTGATCATTTCCATCATTTTATCGGCATGATCGTTATTCATATTTTGCATACCCATTTGCATCATGCTCAGCATTCCCTCACTGTCTTTTGTGGCATATTTTTTTGCTTCATTAATGTCTCTTTTTGCAAGAGCTTCAAAAAAATGATTCAGAACTTCTTTTGGATTGGCGCCACTTCCGCTTTTACAACCGGGAAGGATCACTACAAAAGCGGCGATGATTATTACAATAATCTTCTTCATAAATTTTTTTTTAATTGAAAACAAATGTAATTTTTCTTTCGAAATAAACGATTGATATTTGACCATTCGGCTTATGTAAAACTGCAAATTACTTTTCCTGACCGGAATTTTTTCATTTGACAGTTACAGGAAAACAGGAATGACGGTTATTTGTTGCTTTGCTCCTTCAGTCAACCGAACTTTATAATATCTTATTTTTGTTGGAATTTTTTTTAACCAGCTAAAGAACGTTTACCAGATAAAAAAAATAAAATTTTGCCGGAAATAAAAAAACAAGTATGTTTGAACATTCATACATGGAAATGAATCTTCAAATTAATCATGAAAGTAAAATTCCACTTCACCTACAGGTAGAAGAGCTGATAAGGAAATTAGTTACTTCACCTGAGTTTAAGAATGGAACATTACTTCCGAAAGAAGTAGAATTGGCGAATAGATTAGGTGTGTCAAGAAATACGATTCGCCAGGCGACTAACCGGCTTGAACATGAAGGATTGCTGATAAGGAAAAAAGGTGTTGGAACAAAAGCTGCGCAAAAAAAGTCACTTACTACCGGATTAGATCATTGGTATAGTTTTACGCAAGAGATGCGTGAAAGAGGAATAATGGTGATTAATCTTGAATTGAAAATTGAATGGGTAGTGGCTAATTCAAATTTGAGTACTTTTTTCAATATAGATAAAGGACGGAAGGTACTTAAACTCTCAAAACTTAAAGGAACAGCGGGTGAACCGATTGTATATTTCGAGAGTTATTTTCATCCACGAATCGGGCTTGATAACAATGATGATTTTCAAATGCCTTTATATACCATGTTGGAAAAAAAGTATGGGATCATTGTAAAAAGATCTTCAGAAAATATCAAAGCAATGCTGGCAGGAAAAATTGCGAAAAAATTAAAAGTTTCAGAATCAGACCCGATTCTTTTTAGGGAAAGGTTTGTATATGATGCCGGTGATCGTCCCACCGAATATAATGTGGGTTACTACAGGTCTGACAAGTTCACTTATTCTATCGATATAAAAAAGACATAATTTTTTTCTTATTTTTAAATATGTTCATACATATTAACAAATGATACTTGGAGTTGACATAGGCGGATCGCATATTTCATCGGCACTCGTAAAGCCGTGGGAGACTGCGACGATATTGGATCATTCTTTCACACGCACGAAAGTTCATTCATCGGCAGAAAGCGCGGATATTATTCTTACTGAATGGGCCGATGCGATTCATGATTCTTTAAAAAAATTAAATGGCCATGTTTTGCAAGGTATCGGAATTGCTATGCCCGGCCCTTTTGATTATGTGAACGGGATTTCATTGATTGAAGGAGTAAATAAATATAATGCCCTCTACGGAATAAATATAAAAGAGGCTTTAAAAAATCAACTCAATATCGAATATGACCTTCCCATCATTTTTGAAAATGATGCCTCCTGTTTTGGTTTGGGCGAATGCATATGCGGAGAAGCAAAAGGTTTTAAAAAAGTAATTGCAATAACCCTGGGCACGGGTCTGGGTGCATCTTTTATAAAAGAAAACAAGATTATTCAGAATGGTGATGGTGCACCGCAAGGAGGTTATCTGTATAACTGCCCGTTTAAAAATGGCCTGGCAGAAGATTACATTTCATCCCGTTGGCTGGTGGATGAATATCTACGCATGACCGGAAAATCCTTAACAGTAAAAGAAATTTCGGAGAAAGGTCAGATTAATAGTGAAAAGAAAGCCATTAAGATATTTTTAAAGTTGTCTGAAAATATAGCTGAATTATTAGCGCCATGGATTCAATCTTTTCAGGCAGATTGTCTTGTTATCGGAGGCAGTATCGCACACGCTTCCAATTTGTTTTTACCCTCATTAACCAAGACGCTAAAAGATAAAGACGCAATTTCTATCCCAATAAAGATCTCTAATAAAATGGAATTATCTGCTATTGCAGGCGCGGCAGGATTATTCCAAAATGCTGACACGGAAAATATGAAGAAGATAAATAAAACAAGCTGGCGTAAATCAACGCAGGAATTATTACCAACAAATGTTGAACAAATTGAACAAAACGATGGGGGATATAATTTGTATCCGTTCAGTAGTCTTGGACGTGGAAAAATATTTTCGGATTACGAATTACTTTCAAAATGGATGATCAATCGTAAGGCGGTAATAATTGATGGTTTTAATGGAAATGATTGGAGTGTAATTAGGGAAAATCTCGCAAGATGTTTTAAAAAAATGTACAAAAAGGTTCTTTGGTATGAAACCTCTGCATTTTTGAAGGATGAGGCTGAAATAGAAAAATTGGTGAACCCCTACCTGGGAGAAGAAGATTCTGTTTGGGGCACTAAAACCGAACTGAGGCTGGAGGATTTTTATGATATGGAAACATTACAAAGTGTAAACAGTAAAGCTGATGGTTATGATTTGGTAATGTTCATCGGAACCGGGGCGGCGCTTTGTGGCTGGCATGCGCCTGTTGTATATGTTGATCTCCCGAAAAATGAAGTGCAGTATCGTTTGAGAGCCGGTTTTGGTAATAATATTGGAGCGTCAAAAAATGCAGATTGGAATTCTATTTATAAGCGTCTTTATTTTGTTGATTGGGTAGTATTGAAGGAACATCGTAAAGAAATAAAAAATAAAATTGCCATTGTAGCTGATGCGCAATGGAAAGACAAGATAAGCTGGGCCTTCAAAGCAACTATTGATGAAGGGCTTGAATTATTAAGCCGTAGTATTATCAGGGTGCGGCCGTGGTTTGAAGCCGGCGCATGGGGCGGACAATGGCTGAAAGAACATATTCCTTCTTTAAATAAAAACGAAATAAATTACGCTTGGTCGTTTGAATTGATCACACCTGAAAATGGACTTGTGTTTGAAAGCGATGGGCATTTATTGGAAATTTCTTTCGACTGGCTGATGGAACATAGTTCAAAGGAAGTTTTAGGGAAAGATTCGGAACGATTCGGCGATGAATTCCCGATAAGGTTTGATTTTCTCGACACATTTGATGGCGGTAACCTATCCATTCAATGCCATCCGTCCTTATCCTACATTCAAAAGAATTTTGGCGAAAAGATCACACAGGATGAAACGTATTATATCCTGGATAGTAAAAAAGACGCAGGAGTTTATCTTGGTTTCAAAGAAGATATTAATCCATCTGAATTTAAAGATGTGCTTGAGAAAAGTGTAGAAAAAAACCAGCCAATAGATATTGAAGAATATGTGCAATGGCATCCTTCGCACAAACATGATTTCTTTTTAATTCCAAACCAAACAATTCATAGTTCGGGAGTTAACAATCTTGTGCTGGAAATAAGTGCAACCCCTTACATTTTTACTTTTAAAATGTACGATTGGGTGCGGCCCGACCTGGAAGGAAATCCACGGCCGATCAACATTGACCATGCTTTTAATAATCTTCATTTCGAACGAAAGGGCAGCCGGGTAAAAGAAGAACTTATTTCATCGCCTGCTGTGATCGAAGAAAATGAGCATTACCGCCTCGTCCATTTGCCTACTCATAAAGAGCATTTCTATGACGTTCACCGAATGGAATTTTTAGGTGAAGCAACAATAAATACAAATAATACCTGTCATGTATTAATGCTGGTAGAAGGGAAATCCATCATCGTCAAAACAAAAGACGGCACTGAAAGAAAATTTAATTACGCTGAGAGTTTTATTATTCCAGCGGCAGCTGAATCGTATCAATTAATTAATGAGAGTGGGAAAATGGTAAAAGTGATAAAGGCATTTGTTAAGTAAATAAAAAGAAATTATAAAGCCAGGCACGAATGGCATCAATAGCAAACGAACAAATAATTAAGATTTCTATTTTAAAAGATAAGCACATATAGTAGAACGATTAAGAGAAAAAGGAGTTTAAGATTTTAAACTTAAAAAGTATTGCATTCAACCATCTAATTTAAAGGTCACTAACATGAATCAGAAACAAACGGTTCCAAATAAGAAATATTTTTTCCTTATTTGCTTTATTGCTGCTTTGGGAGGATTTCTTTTTGGATTCGACACTGCAGTAATATCAGGCGTTCTTGAATTTGTGTCAAAGGATTTTCATTTCAGTTTGTTGATGGAGGGATGGTTTGTTAGTTCAGCATTATTAGGTTGTATCATTGGTGTATCCGCTGCCGGAAAACTAAGCGATCGGTATGGCCGCAAAAAGATCATGATCTTATCTGCCTCGCTATTTTTTATTTCAGCGATAGGTTGCATGTTCGCAACCAATTCTTCACTGCTGATTTCATTTCGTCTGATTGGTGGCCTGGGCATTGGTGTTGCATCAATGGTATGTCCTCTTTATATCGCTGAATTTTCTCCTTCAAATTTTAGGGGAAGGATGGTTACTTTATATCAGCTCGCGATCACCCTTGGAATCGTAGCCGCTTATTTTACAAATGCTTATCTCGTAAAGATCTCTTTAGCTGACACATTCGGTGGCTGGTTTCATTATATCATTACGCAGGATGTATGGCGTTCGATGATTGGAATTGGAGTAATTCCAGCTTTCCTTTTCCTGGTCTTTTTGTTTGTGGTTCCCGAATCCCCAAGATGGTTAATGGTGAATGGAAAGGAAGAGGAGGCGTTGAAATATTTACACAAAATAAATACACCTGAAGCTGCCGAGCGGGAAGCACAGGAAATAAAGGAAAGTACCAAAGGAGAATCCCGAAGCATAAAAGAACTTTTTTCTCCCGTTTACAGAGTTGCATTAATAGTAGGATTATCACTTCCATTCCTTTCACAATTATCAGGAATAAATGCAATCATTTATTTTGGGCCTTCTATTCTTGATAAAGCAGGTTTTTCTCTTGGAGCTGCATTGGGCGGACAGGTTACCATTGGCATCATCAATGTATTATTCACTTTCGTCGCCATTTTCACGGTCGATAAGTGGGGGCGAAAACCACTATTGATTTTAGGTATATCGGGGGCTGTTGTTTCTCTTATAGTTATTGGGTTTTTATTTCACTTCAATATAATTGAAGGTTCGTGGATCTTAACTTTTATCTTATTATTTATCGCATGTTTTGCTTTTTCTTTTGGTCCGGTGAGCTGGATTATCATCAGTGAAATATTTCCAAATGCTGTTCGTGGGCGCGCAATGTCATTAGCCACTTTATCACTTTGGATTGCTAATTTTTTTGTAGGCCAGTTAACTCCATTAATGTTGAAAAGCGAAAGCTGGGGGCCTGCTGCCACCTTCTGGACATTTGCAGTTTTATGTGCACCGGCTTTATGGATCACGTGGAAATTAATTCCTGAAACCAAAGGAAAATCTTTAGAGGATATCGAAAAATATTGGAAAAGAAAAAGTACAAAAAAGTTATATGCGGTTAAAGGTGCCGGCCCTTAGTAAATGTAGAAAAATATACAACTCATCATATTCCACAATCTTTTTTATCAATTAAATATTATTATATGAATTTCTTTAAACCAGCGCTGAAGCATTTTAATTCACAAAAAAAGCCGCTGCACTTTCTGGTGTTAATGATTTTTTTATGCGGCATCTGTAATTTAGCAAATGCTCAAAATTCTTACATTATTTCTGGTATCGTCCAGGACAACACAGGAGCACCAATTTCCGGCGTTAGTGTTACCCTGAAGGGCTCAAAAACCGGGGTCACTACAGACGAAACGGGAAAGTATTCGCTTACTCTGCCTAACGGCCAGAAGAATGGAATCATTGTATTTTCTTATGTAGGCTTTGCGACCCAAAGTTTAGCTATTCCGGCGTCACGAGTTTTGAATGTAACATTAGTACCCAAGACCAGTCAACTGAGCGACGTTGTGGTTGTGGGTTACGGTACCCAGAAGAAAGCATCGCTTACAAGTGCCGTTTCGTCCATCACCAGTTCTCAAATAGTCACTACAAAGAATGAAAACATTTTAAATACGCTTACCGGTAAAATACCCGGATTACGCGTAGTTCAAAATACAAGTGAACCAGGCAGTTTCAATACTTCATTCGATATCAGAGGAATGGGCAGCCCCTTAATAGTGATAGATGGAATACCCAGGACTGACATTACCAGGATTGATCCCAATGATGTAGAAAGCATATCTGTTTTGAAGGACGCTTCCGCTGCAGTATATGGGGTAAGGGCGGCTAATGGGGTAATACTCGTTACTACTAAAAAAGGTAAAAAAGGTAAGGTTGAGTTGAATTATACCGGCACCTATGGTCTGCAAGTTCCCTCTTTCTTTCCGAATTCTGTGAATGCAGTACAATATATGACGTTGGTGAATGAGCAAAGTATGCATAACGTAAATGGTGGCCATATTACTTATTCACCTGAAGATATTGCAGCATATCAAAATGGTACCAAGCAAAGTACCGATTGGCATAAGGCAACGGTAAATACCTCGGCTCCGCAAACAGAACATAATTTAAGCGCAAGCGGTGGTACTGATAAAACCCGTTACTATGTAAGTTTGGGATACATGGGGCAGGATGGCATTTTAAAGAGTAATGATTTAAATTATAAGCGATATAATTTCCGCTCGAATCTCAGTACAGAAATCTCAAAGCGCCTAACATTTAGCCTGCATTTATCCGGCACTATGGATGAAAAGAATCAACCGGACCAGGCTCCGTATTGGATATTCAGAAGTATGTGGTATCAGCCGCCAACTAATTCCGTTTATGCCAATAATAATCCTCTTTATTTGAATAATCTTCCTAATCCACTGCATCCGGTTGCCCAATCGGAGGCAGATGTAAGCGGCTATCAAAAATTTGATAACAAGTGGTTTCAGTCATCGGCAGATCTCACTTATGATATACCATTTCTTGAAGGATTAAGTGTTAAAGGACTGTACAGCTTTGATTATATTTTGAATGATAACAAAATATTTCAGAAGGAATACAATTTATATAGATATAACAGTGCTACTGATACGTACATTCCAAGCCTAAATCAATCACCAAGTACCATCAGAAGGGAGTTTTACGAATATCCAACCAACCTGGAGCAGTTATCTCTGAACTATCATCATAATTTTTCGGGCGTGCATAATGTAACGGCATTGTTGCTTTATGAACAAAGCACTCGTAATGCTGACAACTTTTACGCTCAGCGGCAACTTTCCATACCGGTGGATCAATTGCTTGCCGGCAACAGCCTTAATCAGCAGGGCAATATGAATACTGGTCAGCTTTACGAGTATCAAAATGCTGCATATGTTGGCACTGCAACTTATGATTATAAATCAAAGTATTTCGGCAAATTTGGCTTCAGATATGATGGTTCGTCAAAATTCGCCACCGCAAAACAATGGGGTTTCTTCCCTGAAGGAGAGCTCGGATGGCGTATTTCAGAGGAAAATTTTTGGAAAAATAATTCATCTCTTTCATTTATAAACAGCTTGAAGATACGCGGTTCTTATGGTCTGACCGGCGATGATGCAGCTTCAAGTTATCAGTTTGTTTCTGGTTATACATATCCTGCCAGTGGATCTTCTACAGGACAACCACCGGGAGCTGTATTTAACGGTACGTTTATTAATGGCGTGCAAAGCAAGGGAATTCCTAACCCGAACATCAGTTGGTATACGGCCAAGACCCTCGACGGGGGTATCGATATCGAAGCGTGGGATGGATTATTAGATTTTACTTTTGACTATTTTGTTCGCAACCGGTCTGGTCTTCTCGCTACCCAGTTATTGACATTGCCCGATGTTGTAGGGGCCAATTTACCGCAACAAAACCTGAATGGCGATCGTACTCAGGGTTTTGATTTTGAAGTGGGTCATCAAAATCATATTGGTGCATTTAATTACAAATTGACCGGCACTTTCAGTATGACCCGGACGATGAATACTGTCAAAGTTCAGGCTAAGGCCGGGAACTCATATCTTAACTGGCTAAACAATACCGCTAATCGCTACAACAATATCTATTTTGGGTACGGCTCCGATGGCCAGTATGACTCATATCAGGCAATTGAAAATAGTGACATCTATGTTAATAGGTCAACCGTTGTAGGTGACTATAAATACCAGGATTGGAATAATGACGGACAAATAGGAGTGGATGATAGCCATCCAATTGCAACTACAGGACTGCCCCTTATTACCTATGGTATTAATTTAGGCGGATCGTACAAAAACCTGGATTTCAATTTCTTATTCCAAGGTGCTGGTATGGTGAATGCCTCTTACCTGGAGCAATTGAGTACTCCACTTTGGGCTGGCGGTAACGCTTTATCACAATTCCTGAACAGATGGCATCCTGCTGACCCTACCGCAGATCCCTATAGCCCCAGCACCGTATGGGTTCCCGGGTATTATGCTTATACCGGTACAGTTCCTTATACCAACACGTTGGCCAACTTGCATAGCGCAGCCTATTTAAGGTTGAAAAGTGTTGAAATTGGTTACAGTCTGTCTCAAAAATTACTATCGCGTACCGGCATAAAAGGTGTAAGGTTTTTCGTGAATGCCTATAATCTGCTTACGTTCACTCATCTGAAATATCTTGATCCGGAACATCCCTCCGCTATTTCGGCTGTTGATCAGCAGTATGGTTATGCATACCCTCTGGATAAAATCTATTCAATTGGTCTAAATGTTCAATTTTAAAAATCAAAAATTATGAAAGCAAAGATTTATATGGTATTTCTTGTTTTATTGGCGCTTGCTCCGGCCTGCAAGAAGACCCTCGATGTGCCTCCCATGAATATCGTACAGGATAAAGACATTTTCTCCAATTCAAGCGGAATTATGGCTTATATGGCGCGTATATATAGTGAGTTACCAATAGAAGATTTTAAATGGAATCCGACTACAGGTTTCAAATCCTTCTTTTACGGCTCTCCTTATGCAATTACGGGCGAGGCAATCAGCAGGGACCAGCAAAATACCACAGAAACATTTGGTTATTGGTCTGATGCTTATTCTTTGATTCGGGAATGTAATTACTTTATGGAGACCCTGCCAAATTACGCGGATAACTTTAGCGCAACGCAGGTTAATAACTGGCTTGGAGAGGCAAGGTTTATACGTGGCCTCACTTATTTTGCTTTGGTTAAACGGTATGGTGGAGTGCCGATTGTCAATAAAGTATTAACCGGAGCAGGAAAGGGTATCGAGGATATTTCTGATAGTATCGACGCGTACAAAATACCGCGTTCATCTGAGGAAGCAGTTTATGATTCTGCAGCTTCCGATCTGGATTTTGCATATGCTAATCTTCCTGAAACCAATCAACAGGGGAGGGCGAACAGGTATGCTGCAGCGGCATTTAAATCGCGTGCTATGCTTTATGCAGGAACTATTGCGAAGTATAATACCATTACCTTGATGTCTGGTAGCACCCAGGTTTGTGGAATACCTGCTGCCAAAGCGAATGATTATTTTAAAGCCGCTTATGATGCGGCGGCATTATTGGATGGTAAATATAGTTTGTACAAGAAAAGCTGGTCTCCTACAGATAAATCTGCGCAAGCGCAAAATTTTGCAAACCTGTTTCTGGATGCGTCAAGCCCGGAGAATATTTTTATCAGAGAATATCATTACCCGGATGCTGCTCATTGGTATGATGCGAACCAAATACCCCGTCAATTGTGGAGTGGAGGTTATTCATCTGAAACCTGCCCGACTTTAGATTTTGTGGAGATGTTTGAAGGGCTTCCGAAAAATGCCGACGGAACTTTCAAAACATTGGATTCTACCGGACATTATATTTTATACAATGATTTATCTGGCCCGTTTGTAAATGCAGAGCCGAGACTCAGAGGCACAATAATTTTCCCGGGAGATGTTTTTAAGGGCCAAAGTATTGAAATACGTCGTGGGATTTATACCGGCAGTGTGAATGGCGGCATTAGTAAGCTTTTGCCTGCAGGTTCAACCAGTCCTTATCCGACGACAAATCTCGTAAGTTCTGCTACTGATGCTCAAACTGCCTATACGCTTCCAGACGGGACGAAAATGAACCCGGCCGGACTGAGCGGCTATTTTACGAATACAAGTGGCGCAGCAGGGTGTATCTCCGGGTTTACGATAAGAAAATATCTTGATCCCAATAAACCTACCGCTGAAGTTACAACGAATCACTCTGACCAGAGTTGGATCGAGATGCGATACGCGGAAGTTTTATTAAATCAGGCGGAAGCCGCTTATGAGTTATATTCTGCAGGACAAGGCGCAGATTATGAGGCCACTGCTCTCAAAGATCTGAATCTTATTCGGGAAAGAGCCGGTGCTACCCAGGCGACGCTGGCAGATATGACGAGTATAAATATTATTCGTGAAGAAAGAAGAAAGGAGCTTGCGTTTGAAAACAAAACATGGTGGGATTTAAAGAGATGGCGGATTATTGATAAGGAGCAGGATGGCCGGATTTACCGGATCCTTAATCCAATCTATTCCTCATTGGCAGGCAAGTATTTCTTCGACGATCGTTTTGATGAAAGAAACAGCCGTTACACATTTGATCCAAGATGGTATTATGAACAAATACCGCAATCTGCTATTGCAAAGAGTACAAACTTAGTTCAAAATCCTGGCTATTAAACTTAAATAAAATGAAACATATAATAAACTACCTGGCATTTTGCCTGATCATTACTTTAGGCATTTCATGCTCAAAAAAGATTGATAATTATGCTGGCCCGACAGAAACTTTAAAGGGATCTATAATCGATTCAAATACTAATCAAACACTTCAATCGGAGGTATCCGGTGATAATGGTAAAGGAACAAGAATTAAACTTCTTGAAACAAGTTGGAGCGACAATCCAACGCCACTCTATTTAGCTACAAAACAAGACGGCACGTTTAATAATTCTAAAATTTTTGCTGCTACTTATAAAATATCAGCAGAAGGAGCATTTGTGCCTCTTGTTCAGACACAAAGTGATGGAACTGTCATTGTTGATAAGAGCCAGACAGTAACAGTTAAAGGAGGTACAACTACCGTTAATTTCACCGTTGAGCCTTTTCTTGAAGTTGAATGGGTTGGAGATCCAATATTAAATTCGGACGGGACGATTACCGCTAATGTAAAGATTACACGAGGTACTGCCAATCCCGATTTTCAGTCAGACATCACAGACGTAAATCTTTTTATCAATAATACCGAGTATGTAGGTAATAATAATTATGATAACAGGTACGCCAAACACATTAATTATAATGGAGCTAATGGCAATAATATTTTGGGTGACACGCTTAGTCTCACAACCACCAATGGAGCCTTGCCCAAAGGCAGGGATTATTTTGTAAGAGTAGGTGCAAGAATTAATTATGGACTTAAGCAATATAATTATAACGAACCTAAAAAGGTAACAGTGCCTTAATTTCCACACGAATGAGATTATATTTTTTTAATAGCAAACGAACAAATAAACAGAATTTTCATTTTGAGAAGTTTCTATTTCTTACGTTTATTTTAGGGACTGTTTTTTTCATCGGAACTCTTAAAGCATCCCCCGTAACTGACACTTCAACTTCGTTTGAGTGCAAGGTTCAACCGTATTACAAATACAGACAAGATGGAAAACCGGGCAGGGCAATTACACTCATTTTCAAAAATTCAAAATTGCAGGGGCAAGCTACCATAACAATAGATTGTAATTCTGTTACAGAAAAAACTGTGGTGGAGAATCTGGAAGATAGCAGTAAAGTAGAAGTCCTTCTTCCGTTCAACGCTGGTGTTACTAAGGAATGCCAGGCCCGGATTTCAGTTCGCACTTCAATGAATGAATTATATCGTTCGATAATGGTTCCTGTCCAGCGCCAGTGGACTGTCTACATTTATCCTCATTCGCACGTTGACATCGGTTATACAAATACCCAGGAATTTGTAAAAAAGCTGCATATGAAGAACATAGATGTAGCCATAGATATAGCAAGGAAAACGCAGAACTATCCGGAAGGCTCACGTTTTGTATGGAACCCGGAAGCGAGTTGGGTAACAGAAAATTATCTTAAAGAAGCATCCCCTGAAAAAAAGAAAGTTTTTATTAATGCGGTACGAAAGGGTTGGATTTGCCTTGATGGTAATTATTTTAATACGAATACAAGCGCTTGTTCTGATGAAGAACTTCTCCGGTTATTTCACACTTCGAACGAGTTGCAGAAAGTCACCGGTGTTCCGATAAACACGATGGTGCAGTTTGATGTAGCCGGTGCTTCCTGGGGTATCACGCCGGCAGCATTTCAAATGGGAATTAAGGCATTCTTTTATTATCCCAATCTTGGCAATATCAGACAGCCGTGGGAAAATCGACCGTTTTATTGGATATCGCCTGATGGTAAATCGAAAATTTTGTTTTACCAGGCTTTTCCTTATGGCTTTGGTTATACGATAAAAGGTTCAAAAATCGGTTTATACAAAATACAGGGAAATGATTCAATGCTTGACAGAATTATCACTAAAGATCCTTCTGCTGATTTTTTAGATCCTTTAATTTTTAATGAAACGGCTAAATTGGAAGCCGCCAATTCACTTTATGATATTTTCGTAATGCCCTGGTCGCTGGCAGATAATTCTCTCATTGATGCTGATTTGCCGGATGCTGTTCGATTGTGGAATGAAAAATATGCATTTCCGAAATTGATCATAGCCGGTTCGCAAAGAATTTTGAATGACTTCGAAAGCCGTTACCAGTCTATTATACCAGAAGTAAAAGGAGATTATACGGAATATTGGACGGAAGGACTGGGTTCAGATGCGCGCAGCGTAGGGAGGGTTCGGCATGCAACTGAAAACCTGGTACAAATGGAAACAGCATGGTGTATGCTGAATGAGGATAAGCCTTCCCCCAGAAGTCTTATTGATAGCTCATGGAAATATTGTCTCCTTGGAGTTGAACATACCTGGGGGTATCAAAATCCGAAAGCGCCTCTTGCGAAGAAAATTGAGCAGACAAAAGCATCTTATTTTGAAAATTCGCTTAAAACCAGCAAAGAACTTTTATCCGAAACTTTTAAGGCGGTTGCCTCCGCGGGAAGCAATAAGTTCGCGGTATTTAATACATTGTCCTGGGATAGAGGCGGTCTTATCACTCTTACAAAGGATGAGAGTAAGGTGGGTGACCGGGTATTAGATGAAAATGGAAAAGCGGTTATTTCGCAAAGACTTTCAACTGGTGAACTCGTTTTTTGGGCTGAAAAAATTCCGGCACTTGGTTCAAAAGTTTTTACGATAGCAAGAGGAAAAGCTAAAAAAGTAAAAGGATGTTTTATAAAAGGCAATACAATTTCCAACAATTTTTTTTCAGTAACAATTGACCCTCAAACAGGAAATATTTCAAGCCTGATTAGCCTGAAAAACGGGCATGAATATGTAGATAAGAAATCAGCTTTTGCTTTGAACAGCTACCTTTATGTACTTGGAAAAGACAGTACTGAGAAGACATCTGAACCGTCTGACGTTGTACTGAAAGTTAAAGAAAATGGGCCGCTCGTCGCTTCCATGGTTGCGCAATCAAAAGCTCCGGGATGTAATTGGTTGAAGCGGGAAGTGAGAGTGGTTTATAACCAATCATGGATAGATCTGACAAATTCGCTTGACAAAATCAGTACCAGAGTTAAAGAAGGGATTCATTTTGGATTTGCCTTTAATGTGGCCAATGGGACCACACGGATAGATATTCCGTGGGGCGTAATGATTCCCAATTACGACCAGTTACCTGCAGCAAATCGCAATTGGTTGACGTTTCAGCATTGGGTTGATATTTCTAATAGTAAAGTGGGTGTTACATGGACAGCAATTGAGTCTCCTTTACTTGAATATGGCCGCCTTTCACCGAATCTTCGTGGATGGGCATTTCGTCAAAAATACTGGTATAAAAAGTTTGAGAAATCTCAAACCATATTTTCATGGGCACTGAACAATTATTGGAGCACTAATTTTCCGCTGGAACAAGGAGGCATTATTGACCTACATTATGCGATTTTACCGCATGGATCTTATGATCCAGTAACAGCTAACAGATTTGGAATGGACGAAAACCGTCCTTTAATTGCAGTACCGGTTCAGAAAAAGCCGCTTACAAAGAGCTGGGTCAGGATCGGCAATCCAAAAGTATTTATTTCGATTTTAAAGCAAAGTGATGATGGAAAGGGAATGATTCTGAGATTACGTTCTGTTTCTGATAGGCCCGAGCGTGTTCAACTAACGTGGACTAATGAAACTCCACGCAAATTGTATTCATGCCTGGCAAATGAAAAACGACAAAACGAAATAAAATCTGATCGGACCATTTTGCCTTATGGAACTATTAGCTATTATTTTGAAATGTAATTAGATGAAAAACTTTTCTCTCGGTTTACGAAGTGTAATTTAAAATTGATGCAACAAAAATGAAAAAAACTTACATAACCGGCAATATCATTTTGATGAGCATTTTTCTGCTTTATTCGTTTGCAGCAAAAAGCCAGAATTTATTAAAATATGTTGATCCCAATATTGGAACCGCTCATTGCAGGTGGTTCTTTTATACGCCTGCGGCAGTGCCCAGCGGAATGGCTAAGCTGGCGCCTTCAACAAATGGACATTATGGAAACCCGACAGGCTGGGAAGCAGTAGGATATGATTCACGGCAGAATTCCATTGAGGGATTTGTGAATTTTCATGAATGGCAAATCGGGGGAGTGAGTTTTATGCCGACAACAGGAGAACTAAAAGTAAAACCGGGAGAATTAGATCATCCCGGAAGCGGTTACAGGTCACATTTTGATCATAAAAATGAGATAGCTGAGCCGGGTTATTATAAGGTTTTTCTGGATGATTATGATATTACAGCGGAGCTGACTGCTACCAAACACGTCGGGTTTCACAGATACATATTTCCTGAAAATGATCATTCACATATTATTCTTGATATTGGTAACAAGCAGGGCGAAAGTGGAGAGGTAACTGATGCAGGAATTAAAATGATTGATGACATGCGTTTTGAAGGTTTTGTAAGTACATATCCGAGATATATTCAGCTTTATGATCCGCAGGGCAAAATTAATATGTACCTCTATGGAGAAGTAAGTAAAAAACCAGAAGACATCACCGCTTTTACTGCAGCAGGTATACAAGCGAATACATCTTCTGCTTATGGAAAAGGATGCGGACTTGTCTTGAATTATAAGACCGCTAAAGATGAAGCGATAGAAATTAAAGTAGGTTTATCTTATACTTCAACAGAAAATGCCAGACTAAATTTTGAGAGCGAGGCAGCGAAATTGTCCTTTGCACAAGCAAAGGCTAAAGCACAGAAAACCTGGCAGCACGAATTAAGCAAAATTACAGTTGAAGGTAAAGATGATAGCAGTAAAATTAAATTCTACACCGGGCTTTTTCATGCACTTTTAGGCCGCGGAGTTGCAAGTGATGTTAATGGCGATTATCCAATGCATGGAGGAAACATTGGACATTTGCGTTTGGATAAACATGGTAAACCCTCCTTCGATTTTATTAATAGTGATGCGATCTGGGGCGCATTCTGGAACCTGACCCAGCTATGGGCATTATCTTATCCTAAAACCTATGAGAATTTTATCCAAACGGAGTTACAAATTTATAAGGACAGAGGCTGGTTTGGGGATGGTATCGCTAATAGTGAATTTGTATCTGGAGTTGCAACGAATATGGTCGGCCTTGCCATAGCAGCTGCATATCAATCGGGAATCAGGAACTATGATACTAATCTGGCTTATACAGCAATTAAGAAAAACGAACTTGGATATGAAGGCAGGCCGCCCGGCGCAGGCAAACTAGATACGAAAGCGTTTTTAAAATATGGCTATTCACCATTTATTGAAGAAAACAAAACGGATTCTAACGGTGCATATTTCTCTGCCTCTCATACATTAGAATATAGCTTCAGTGCTTTTGCTGCTGCACAAATGGCTAAATCATTAGGCAAAAAAGACGACTATCAAAAGTTCATAAAATATTCAAATGGCTGGCGCTATTTGTATAACCCTGCCAATAAACTCTTGCAACCAAAGAAGGCTGATGAAAACTTTATCGATAAGTTTGATCCACACCAACCCTGGAGGGGCTACCAGGAAGGCAATGCTATTCAGTATTTCTTTTATGTGCCTCAAAATCCACAAGCGTTAATTTCAAAGGTGGGCAAAGAATATTTTAATAATAAATTGAACGACATATTCGAAAAATCTGAAAAAAATGCTTTTGGTGGCGGTAAAACAATTGATGCTTTTGCAGGAATTAATTCAGTTTATAATCATGGCAACCAGCCGTGTTTGCATATCAGTTGGCTGTTCAATTTTTCCGGAAAGCCGTGGTTAACTCAAAAGTGGACAAGACTGATCTGCAAAGAATTTTATGGAATAGAACCTGTTCACGGTTATGGCTATGGTCAGGATGAAGACCAGGGACAGTTGGGATCCTGGTATGTGATGGCGGCCCTCGGTCTTTTTGATGTAAAAGGATTGACAGATGCGAGACCGGTTATTGAATTAGGTAGTCCCTTGTTTGAGCAGGCTAATATTACACTTGGAAATGGTAAGAAACTGGTTATTGTCACAGAAAATAATTCTAAAACAAATTATTATGTCCAGTCAGTAGAATTCAATGGAAAAAAAATCAATAATTGTTGGCTCTACAGGGATGAACTGATGAAAGGAGGCAAGATGGTATTCATCATGGGAAATAAACCGAATAAGAACTGGGGCAGAATTCCGCCGCCGTCAATTCAATAAAAGTGCAACAGCAGCTATAAATATTTATAACTATTAATCATTGCCGAATGAAAATAAAATCTTTAATTATTTGTTTGTTTACTACTGTTATAATCCAGTTTTCTTTCGCTCAATCAAAACAAAATGTAGTCTGGACCATAGGAAAGCCTGATCATTCCCCTGATGAATTTGCGCTTGCTCCCGATGGGTTTAAGGATTTTGTAGGTCATGATTTTGGGTATGAAGACAAGTTTTACCTGGTTGGATTTTCCAAAGAAAAAAACGACTTTCCTTACGTTCTTCCAGGCCCGGTTGATACGTGGGGAGGAACGTGGCCTACCGCAGGATGGAGAACCAACCAGGTAAATATTTTATTTGGTGTGAAAAATTTGCCGGTGAATGCAGACTACAAATTGGTAATTAAGTTGTCAGATTTTGCGAAGAAATTCCTTCCCCTGATTGAAGTAAGTATAAATGGCCAGGATGAAGAAATGCAACTAACTGCAGATGGGTATAATGTGGCAAACCAGCCGTATCCGCGGCAAAATGAACCGTATATCGATTCTGCTGCTCTTAAAGGAAATTTGTCTTCTGCAACGGCCAAAACAATTGAAATTCCGATTAACAGAAACGTGATAAAAAGTGGCGGAAATGCAATTACCATTACCATTACCCAAGGTTCCTGGATCATGTTTGATGCAATAAGTTTAGAAGGTTCATTTGAAACGATTTTAGAAAAGCCGGGGCAAATGTTTATCAGGAATGTTAAGGCTGCTGATTATGAATTGGAAAGTGATGGAGCGAAAGTCCAGCCGTTATTTGTAAATGTTGAGTATCTCAAAGGCGCGCCGAATCTTAGTGTTGAATTGGATGATAAAATTATTTTTAAACAAACCGTCGAAAAAGGAAATTATGTTTTTGAAGCTTTAATGCCGGCTGTAACCAAAACCAAACAAAGCAAGTATAAAATTCTGGAAAACGGAAAAGTAATTGAAGGAGGTGTTGTGAACCGGTCAAAACAAAAGATGCAAACCCCGGCTGATTATGTAGATACGCGCATGGGAACTGCTCATTCCCGCTGGATGATCGCGCCCGGTCCGTGGATGCCTTTTAGCATGGTGAAAATGAGTCCTGATAATCAGAATGCCGGCTGGCAGGCTGGTTATGAGCCTGCTTACGAGAGCATCGGTACTTTTAGTCATATCCACGAATGGACTATGGCTGGATTGGGGATTTTCGCCACAAATGGAAAATTGAAAACAAAGATCGGCGATGAACTGAAACCCGGCTCCGGTTACCGTTCCAGGATCAATAAAAGAACCGAAGAAGCACCGATAGGATATTATAAAGCCGACCTCACCGATTACAATATTAAAGCAGAGGTGACTGCTACCACACGTTGCGGATTTGAACGGTTTACATTTCCATCGAATCGCGATAGTGCGCGAATTTTGGTTGATTTACACATTCCTGCAGAATATAATTACCAGTTAAAGGAAATTAGCCTTAAAAAAATAAGTGATCACCGGATCGAAGGCTTTGCTCACCAGCTGTCACCGAATGTATGGAGTACCGACGCTTCCCAGGATTATACAATTCATTTTGTAATAGAATTTGATAAGCCTATAAAAAAAATGGGAAGTTGGATAAATGATAAAATACAGTATGGTGATACACTGGAGGCGAAGGACATTAAAAATGCAGGACTTTTTTTACAGTTCGACGCAAAAAAGGATCCGGTAGTGCAGGTTCGTTCATCTATTTCATTGGTAAGTATTGCCAATGCAGATCTGAATTTAAAAACAGAAATAACCAATCCTTTCGGTTGGAATTTTGATGCAATCCGGCAGAACCAGGTTAACGTTTGGAATGACATATTTAACCGGGTTAAAATTACCACCACCAACAGGCTGGATAAAGTGCGCTTTTACAATTCAATGTACAGATCGATTTGCAGCCGCAATACATGGAGCGACGTCAACGGAGAATGGCGTGGAACGGATGGGAAAGTCCAAAAATTAAAGGATAAAGATGATGTAGCGCTTGGCTGTGATGCTTTCTGGAATACATTCTGGAACCTGAATCAGATGTGGAACCTGGTTACTCCCGAATGGAGCAACAGATGGGTAAATTCAGAATTAGCGATGTATGATGCATACGGTTGGCTCGCAAAAGGTCCGGCTGGTATGAACTATATTCCGGTCATGGTTGCTGAACATGAAATACCACTGATGGTATCTGCGTACCAGATGGGCATACGGAATTTCGATGCGAATAAAGTATTGCAGGCCGCGGTAAAAATGCAAACTACTCCGGCACAAAAAGTCTATAACGGTTTTGCGGGCAACAGGGATTTGGTAGAGTATGAAAGACACCAATACGTACCTTCTGATAGCGGCCGTTTTTCAAATACGATGGAATATTCTTATGATGACTGGACGGTTGGACAATTAGCAAAGTCTTTAGGGGAAAAGGAATTATATAAAAAATTTAATGACAGAGGTAATTGGTGGAGAAACGCAATTGATACCGCTGGATATTGTCACATGAAACTCGCTAATGGAGAATGGACTAAAAATTTTGATCCTTTCAACAGTGGGGCTAACGAAGATTATGTAGAAGGAAACGCATGGCAATTAAGCTTTTTTGTTCCGCAAAATGTGCCGGCTTTGATTGCTAAGATTGGGAAAAAGAAATTTAATGATAGATTGGAATGGGGATTTAAAAAAACGGAACCCTGGCGTTACAACGGCATGAACGATCAATATTGGAATTACCCGGTTATGCAGGGGAATGAGCAATCCATGCATTTTGCATTTCTGTTTAATTGGGCTGGTAAGCCATGGTCAACTCAAAAGTGGAGCCGCTCGATACTCGATCGTTTTTATGGTTACGACGTTTCAAATGCTTATTTAGGAGATGAGGACCAGGGCCAGATGAGCGCATGGCTGGTAATGGTTTCAATGGGATTATTTCAGACAGATGGCGGCGCAAGGGAAAATCCAATCTATGAAATAGGAAGCCCTCTTTATGAAAAAACTGTAATTGATTTAGGAGGAAAGTTTGGACGCGGTAAAACATTTACAATTATCGCAAAAGGCGTTTCCAGGAAAAACATGTATGTGCAAAGCGCCACTTTAAACGGCAAAACTTTAAATTCTTTTTATTTTCCTGCATCAGAATTATTAAAAGGCGGATCATTGATACTTCAAATGGGACCGGTGCCGAATAAAAATTGGGGCATTAGTAAATAAGATTATCGTTTGCCTCTTAAAACTTATCGTGAAAATAAAAATCGCTATTATTTATTCTTTTACTGTTTAAATAGAGATTTAAAATTTGTAAATATGCTTAAAACAGTAAGCCTGCTCACTTTTATTTTTTGCTGTACTTATTCCGGATTTGCTCAGAAATCTTCCATTGCTCAACGTAACAAACCAGACAACGGAATTATTGAATGCACCGTTCAGCCCTTTTATCGTCATCGTACTGACGGTAAGCCGGGTAGAGAAATAACATTGAATTTAAAAGAAATAAATTTTTCAGGAAAGGGAACTATTGAACTGGAATGCGAAGGCCAAAAAGAAGTGACGCCAATTGTAGTAAACGAAGAAATAAGGCAATTTCCTGTTTTGCTTCAGGCAGGTGTGGGAGTGAAATCTGATTGTACCGCAAAAATAATTTTACGAATCGGCCGCCATGAATTTGTTGATTCAGTGTTAGTCCCGGCGAAGCGGCAATGGACGGTTTATATTTATCCTCATTCGCATGTTGATATTGGCTATACCAATACGCAGGCAAATGTTCAGTTAATACATAAAAGAAACTTATTTGAGGCAATTAAATTAGCAAAGAAAACAGCTTCATATCCGAAAGATGCGCGCTATTTATGGAATCCTGAAGTTTTATGGCCTGTAGAAAGATGCCTGAAAACAGCCACAGCAAAAGAAAAGCACGAGATTATCGAAGCTGTTCAAAAGGGCTACCTTCATCTGGATGCAGGATATGTAAATATGAATACAAGTGTTGCGAATGATACGGAGCTTGTAAAATATTTTGGTTATTGCAGGAATATGGAAAAATTAACCGGTAAAAAGATCGAGACTTTTGTCCAGGTTGATGTTCCCGGAATGAGTTGGGGAATTGTTCCGGTTGCCGCAAAATTTGGAATAAAATATTGTTTTGCATTAAACAATGGATTAGGAAGAGTAGGGGGTTCTACCGATCTTAGTTTTAAACCATTTTGGTGGATAGGGCCTGATGGAAAATCTAAAATTTTGTTTCTTCAGCCAGGAAGCTACAGGCCCGGGGCAGAAGCAAAAGGCCACGACTATTGGCCGCTGATGGCTGGCCAGACGGATACTTCTAAATTACTAAAAGTCATAAAAACAAATCATCCGCGTCAGAATTTTGTTGATAGTTACCTGGCAAAAAAATTGCCTGAGTTGGAAAAATCGGATTATTATCCTTACGATATTTTTGCGATGTCATGGGCGATGGCTGATAATACACCTATCGACGCCGATTTGCCCGATGCTGTGAAAAGCTGGAATGAAGATTATGCATATCCACATTTGGTAATCGCAAGCGCCACTGAAATCATGAAGGCCTTCGAGAAAAAATATGGAGATCAATTGCCTACGCTTAGCGGCGATTTTACAGAATACTGGACGGATGGGCTCGGCTCCGCTGCCAAACAAACAAGCATGAATCGTTCTTCAAAAGAACGACTGGTGCAGGGGCAATCTCTGTGGAAAATGCTTCGACCCCGAGATTCTCTGCCTCAACAAAAATTTCATGAAGCATGGAGAAATGTGATCATGGGTGATGAGCATACCTGGTGCTTTATGGATCCTTCCAAACAGCCGATTACCAATGATATTTTAAAAGTTAAGTTTGGCTTTTTTCAAAAAGCTTCAGACATGAGCAAGTCACTTTTAGATAGTGCTATGTCTTTGGTTTATAAAAAGGAAAGCGCTGTTATCGCCGTTTTTAATACACTTTCATGGGCTCATGGAGGATTGGTTACTGTTCCTGAGTATCAAAGTAAACGGTATGATAGAATCGTTGATGAACAAGGTAAGCCGGTGATCTGCCAGCGGCTTTCATCGGGTGAACTCGTTTTTTATGCAAATCATATTCCTGCCTTAAGTTCAAAAAGGTATTTTCTAAAAAAAGGAAAAACAAAGGCAAACGAAACTCTTGCCCACGATAATATTCTTGATAATGGTTCAATAAAAGCAACGATAGATTCAGCATCGGGTGATATTTCAAGCTTAATTGCAGGAGGAAATGAATTTGTTGATGCAAAAGCAAAATGCGCTCTTAATAGTTACCGGTATCTCTATGGCGATAATAATCCAAATACGGCAACCGGTGCGAAGGATGTAAAAATTACTATCAAAGAAAACGGGCCGGTTGTGGCAACAATTGAAGTGACATCAAAAGCTGAAGGTTGCAACAGCCTTTCCCGCGAAATATCCATCATTGCAGACGCTCCTTATCTTGAAATTGCCAACCTGGTTGATAAAAAAGAGGTGCTAAAAAAAGAAGGTGTTCATTTTGGCTTTACATTTAATATCCCTGATCCAAAAACTCATGTGGATATACCGTGGGGTGTGATGCAACTTGAAAAAGATCAGCTCCCCGGCGCGAACAGAAACTGGATCGCCTTTCAGCGGTGGCTTGATATTTCCAATGACAAAAAAGGCGTTACCTGGTGTTCGCTGGATGCGCCGGTTTTTGAAAGTGGCAATATAACTGCCAACATCATAGGCGCTGCAACCAATTCTCCCCAGTGGATCAAAGAACTGCAGCCAAGCGCTACCATTTATTCGTGGGTGATGAACAATCACTGGCATACAAATTTTCCACTAAGCCAGGAAGGGAAAGTGTTATTCAGATACAGGATCTTTCCACACAATTATGGTTACGATGCTGATAAGGCAGCTAAGTTTGGAATAGAACAATCTGAGCCTCTTGTAGCGGTTCCAATAAAATAATTTTCGGGACAAAGGGAAGAATAGAAATATTAATTGCTGAGATAATAAAGCATTGAGAAATTGCCAGGCACCGTTCGGTGTCAACAAGCGGTTTTCTTTTAATCAATGAGGGTTTTTAAACACCTCTATTTTGGTTGTTATTCGCTTTAACAGAGCGAATAACAACCGAATAACAACCGAATAAGAAGCGAATAAGAAGCGGAAGAGGTATAATTGTCTTATACTGAAAAAACTTTGTCTTATACTGAAAAAACTTTACAGGTTAGGGTGATAATACTGGATGAACTTTACAGTCTTTGCAATAGTACTGAATAAGCTTTACAGGTTTGATTTTTTATTTGCATTTTTTGAATAAAGGTTATTTTGTTAAATGAGCTTTTTGTGGTGTTAGATTACTAACACTGATGTGCGGCCTAAAACAGTTATATGCATCTATACTGATCTTTTATCTTTTTAAGTGTCGTTGGTCAAATTTTAGCTAAACGAAGGTTTTGTTAAATTAAAACGTCTTGTTATTCTGTAAACACAAACTTTTTCTTTATTTGATGATAAAACAGCTACTCCTCTTAATAATTACTCTTTTTGTTCTTCAAAATTTCTGTAATGCACAAAATAAAATTCATGGTTCTGTAAAAGGAATTCTTTCTGATACTACCAGCCATCAGTCGATGGCAAATGCTACTATTTCTCTGACAGATCTCATTGATTCTTCTTTAATTTCCCGTGCGGTTGCTCATAAGAATGGTGATTTTATTCTAACAAATCTCGACCCCGGCAAATATCAACTTTCCGTTTCTTTCCAGGGATATAAAACCATTCAAAAGAAAATCGCCCTTTCTGCTAAAAATTCTGAAATTGATCTTGGAAAGATCTTTATGGTCAGAGCAAATGAAATGCTGAATGAAGTTATCATTCAACGACCTCCGATTACTGTAAACAATGATACCGTTGAATTTTCCGCAGGAGCTTTTAAAACGATTCCTAATGCTACTGCAGAGGATCTCTTAAAAAAATTACCGGGCGTAGAGGTGGATAAAGATGGAAACGTAACTGCACAGGGAGAAGCGATTCAAAAGATCTATGTTGATGGCAAAGAATTTTTTGGCACTGATCCAAAAATGGCCACAAAGAATATACCCGCAGACATGATAGAGTCCGTGCAGGTGTATGATGACATGAGCGATCAGGCCAAATTCACAAAGATAGATGATGGCAGCCGGTCAAAAACGATCAATATCAAACTGAAGAAAAAAACGCATCAGGGCTATTTTGGAAAAGGTAGCGTCGGATATGGAAATGACAATCTTTACACGGGTAAAATTATGATGAATCGGTTTTATGATGATCGGCGCATTTCCCTTTTAGGATCCTCTAATAACGTGAATCAACAGGGATTTACGTCAACGGATATCGTGAGCGGCATGGGTGGATTCGCAGGTGGCAATGCAGGAAACGGTATTAATACTTCCACTTCCGGCGGTATTAATTATACTGATGTAATGGGGAAAATAACGGTTCAGGGAAGTTATATGTATGGCGCAACCAACAAAAAGTCTATGCAATCAAGCATACGAAATACATTATTTCCTGCCGATTCCCTCAGGCATTCCAGGGATTCCTCAACATTTACTAACGATGAAAGCACTTCTTTTAATTTAAACCGCAATCATAATTTTAATTTACGGCTCGAGTATAATATAGATTCAATGAATTCGCTGTTATATACTCCTACGCTGAGTTTACAAAATTCGGAGGATCAATATAACGATTCTAATGATACAAGAATTTCCGTTGCTTATGCACAATATGAGGGATTGACTGGCATTAGCAGAAATGTAAATCAACGAAAAGGCCTTTCATTGAATAATCAGTTACTTTACCGGCGCAGGTTTTTTACACCAGGAAGAACATTTACCATTGGTTTTAGAAATTCAATTAATAATAGTGAGGGAAGTGGAAAAACTTATTCTCCACTTACTTTTTTTAATCCTTCGGGAGGAATAGACAGTGTCAGGGAAAAGGATTTTCTTTCTTCTCAAAATACGAAGTCCAGTAATTATGTGGTAAGCTCTTCTTACACAGAGCCTATCGGGAAAAATAAGATCCTGGAATTTAATTACGCTTACACGAATAATTTCAGTACATCAGACAGAACCGCGTTCAACTATAATAAAGACACGAAATTATACGACAGCATTAATGCGCAACAAACCAACTATTTTAAAAATCAATTTATTGCACACCGGATGGGATTCAATTTTAAGTACAGCAAAAAGGAGAAGGTTTATTTCCAGGCCGGTGGCTCGATCCAGGCGTCGAGCCTCGATAATAAAAGCATCCGCGGAATATATTCTGTAATGGGAAATGACACCGTAATTCACACAAAACAATCTTATATCAATTTCTTCCCTGCTGCTAATTTTCGTTACAATTTCAAAAAACATAGTAACCTCCGTTTAAGTTATCAGGGCCGCACTAATCAGCCGAATGTGCGCCAGCTTCAGGACGTTCGGGATGAAACCAATTCATTGCGAACCATGGTAGGTAATCCGGGTCTGAAACAGGAGTTCAACAACAGTTTGAATGTTTCTTATAAAGCATATAATCCCACTACCTTTCGCTATATAAATATGAATGTCAATTATAACCAGACTTCCAATAAGATTGTGAACAGTATTGATTTTGATACGGCAAGAGGAAATGGAGTGCAGTTAATAAAACCAGTGAACCTCAACGGTATGTATAATGCATCTTATTATCTCAGTATTGGAATTCCTTTACAGAAAGGCCGAAAGGGAGGCAGCATCAATATGAGTAACCGGATGAGCTTTGGACAAAATGTAAGCCAGCTTTATGGTAAAAATAATTTTACTCATAATTATTCAGTAGCACAATCTTTAGGTTTAAATCTTGATATCAGGGAGAAACTGAATTTGGAATTTCGCGGCCGATTTTCTTATAATTCAGTAAAATACAGCGTTCAGCAAAGCAAAAGCAATAACTTAAATTCTAAATATTTCTCGCAGGATTATTCTACCAATATCAATTATTACATTCTGAAGTCCTTGATATTTTCAACCGATTTTAATTATTCTGTCCAAAGCGGGCTTGCAGATGGTTACAACCTGAGCATTCCTTTATGGAATAGCGCTATCGCCTGGCAATTGTTCGAAAAAAAGAATGGGGAATTGAAATTTTCGGTCAATGATATTCTGGATCAAAATAGTAACATCAACCGCAGCATTGGCGAGAATTATATTTCTGACTCCAGAACGGTTATTTTGCAGCGTTATTTTCTTCTTAGCTTCACGTTTAATTTCAATCGTTTTGGACCAAAGGGAAGCTATAACAAAAATCACAATGAAATGCACAGATATCGTAGAATGTAGCTGACTTTGTTGCCTAAAATATTTTCCTCGTTTTATTCATCGTGAGCGCAATCCATCTTCGTTAGAAATTGTTCTGCATCTTAATTAAAAAAACGGCTGCTGTGTAGTCTATCATTGTTTTGATTTCATTGCTCCCGATGATCATTGAAGAGTGCCTGCCTCATGTGTTAAATAAATATCAATGTCTTTTTTGCGACTTTCAGGCGTTACAACCAGTTGGGTAATTTTCCCGTTTTCGAGCGTTGCTTCGACTGTCGTTTGATAAGGAGCGTGTAGTTTAAAATGGACGTCCCAATTAAGGGGCCACGCCGGAAATAACAATATTTTTTTACCATTTGTCTGCAACAACATTTCCTGCAGACCAATCATTGCCGAACCTCCCCAATTGTGATCGGGAGTCCAGTCAAATCCGGGTCCCCAAAACGCGGGAAACCTTCTTGGAGAATTACTTAGTTTTTGTAATGTGAGCTGAGCTGCCTGATCGGTTAATCCAAGCCGGGCCGCGAAAATATTGTCTTGTTTCCATCCCACATAACTCCGGTTCTTTACTGCTGCGCTATCCAGGTACCAGGTATTCAATACATATTGCAAATTTGGTTTGCCAACGCCGTAGATGCCCCATGGGAATACCGGGTATAGTTGCGGTGTTTCTACATTATTAATCCTTTCCCAAACCTCAGCTGGAGCAATAGCGGTATCTCCATGAGTGACATGTAATGGAATTGGCGGGATGCTTTTATACATCGCTTCCCATTTTTCCTTATCACCAGGTGTTAGATAATTTTTCGGCAGGGCCAAAAGATGGGTTAACACCGTTTGCAAAGCAGCGATGGTAGAGGAAGGATTATAGGCCATTTTATAGGTTTCGGCAGCCGAACCGGGAAACAGGATTAAATGGCCCTTTGAGTCTACCTCCTTTACCCCCCGTTTCCTCGCCAGGTATCTATAATGTTCATCAAAAAAGGTAAGACAGCTTTTTATGAACGGAAGATAGCGGGAAATATCGGTGCCATTATACAACTGCGACTGTAACATCATATCACAAAATTCCAGTACAGTATCCCATTCATATTCCAGCCATGCATTATATTGCATGCCCGGATCGTAATCCTTTGGCCTTTTCCATCCATATTCGCTGGCATTAGGCAATCCAAAGTTTTCTAATTGCTCAGTAAAACTGGCGCCATCATGATGCCAATATACTTTGGTTCTTAGTGTTGCTGCAGGCAGTAGCCGCAGGTAGAATTGAAAAGCAGTCTCCATCATATCATAGTCGCCAC
>Ga0207652_10000090_pt1 | contig 99245 bp, 82 predicted proteins | sample KBSC63BmetaG_FD_184334 | JGI IMG/M metagenome (GOLD analysis project Ga0207652, IMG submission 184334) | Corn rhizosphere microbial communities from Kellogg Biological Station, Michigan, USA - KBS C6-3B metaG (SPAdes) (version 2) | ecosystem: Host-associated > Plants > Roots > Rhizosphere ... | reverse complement strand
AGGCTTTTGCCGCCGGCTTCCTTCAGATTCCATCTCACGATGGACACCCTTGCCTTGGGCTAACACTTCCTACTGCAAAGCGTGTTCGGGACTTTCACCCTATAGCACATATACATGCCTGACACACTTAAAAAGCCATCTCTTCGATGGCTTCTTAGAAAAATTCATTTTTATTTTTTAAAAGAATCTGCTCCTGTTGTCTTTAATGTCGGCAGTTTTTTTCAACGCATCAAATGATTGGCCTATTGCATTCTGAATATTTTTATTCAATTCATCATTCATTTGCAATTTTTGTATTTCGGGTGAAACCGGCGCTTTTGAAGAAATGCTATTTACTTTTATCACAAACACACCAGAGTTTCCGGAAAATGCAGGAGAAACTTTTGATTGATATTCCTTGTTAAAAGCCGCGCCTGCCACTTTCGGCTCATTACCAATGCCATTAATAATTTGCGCATCAAATGTAAGCGTAGAATCCGTGCCGCTGTTCAACACCTGCAATTTATACACGGCAGCAGCAGCTTGAAGTGTTGCCGGATTATTCAACTTCTTTTTTATTTCATCGGCTTTTTTCATATTCATAATAATTCCTTCAACCATGGGCCGGGCGGTGTTTACATCAGGAGTTCCTGCTTTTAGTTTCTTATCTACAACTGCAACAACGTAATCATCTTTTACAGCATAAGGCTCTGAAACCTGGCCTTCTTTTGCATCAAAAGCCCATTTAATAATCGTCCGCGCATCTTCTAACCCGCCCAACTGGTAATCATTTTCTTTTACTTCATTTGGAACATCTACTTTTTTCAAACCATTTTTAGCTACGTAATCATTAAACGATTTTACGTCTGTTGCACTTCCGGATAATTTGATAGCGGCTGTGTTAGCGGCATTAATTGTTTGATCGCTTGGCGCAATTTCTTTTGCCATATAGGCAACTTTATAAGCAGGTTGCAAATTCTTTTTATTAAGAATTTCTATATAATGCCAGCCGAATTGTGTTTTTACTACCTTTTTGTTTTCGCCATTATCATTCAATAAAAAATCACCGAACTCTTTTGAAAAATTATCGCTTTGAATCGTCATCAGATCGAAAGTCATTACGCCATTTTGCTGTTTAGCGACCTGATCGGTAGAATATTTTGCATCTAACGAATCAAAACTGGCGCCGCCTTTTATCGCATTAGCGATGCTATCTGCAATCCGGTGAGCCGTGCTGTCGTCCATCAAGGGCTGCTGAGTTTGCGGATCAATAGTTCCTAATAAAATATGGCGGCATTCAATACTGTCGGGCATAATTTCGGTATTAAGCTTCTTTGCAAGAACAAAGTTTTTTCCATCTTCATACGGACCGAACACTCCACCATCCGGTAAAGAAATAATTGAATCTTTTTCAGGTGATTGCATTTTTGATTTTGGCACATATCCATCAAAATATGGAATTGTTGAAGAATTTCTTCCCAAAAAAAACTTTGCATTGGAATCAGCGGTAAATCGAGGTTTTAAATCTTTTAAAGATTGTAAAATCCTTGCACTATCTTCCGAATTCGCTGCCGCGCTAAAGGAAACATAAGAAATGATTCTTCCGGCTTCTTGCTTATACTTCAATTTATTTTTATCAAGATAAGTCTGAATATCATTGTCCGTAACTTTTACCGATTTATCGTCGATAACAGAGTATGGAACGGCTACATAAGAAATAGTAGCAAATTGATTTTTTTCTTCGCTCTGTTCTTTTGAAAGCCATTTTGGTTGATACAAACTCGCCGCAATCATTGAAGTATACTTTGTATATAAACTATTGAGGCGCATCGGGTCAATTACCTGCGATATAATCGCATTCCTTTGTTCCTGGTTTTTATTTTTCTTTGTTTGCGCCCACCATTGTTTGGCTTGCTCAATATCATATTCTCCCGTTTCTTTATTAGTAAATGCTTGTTTCAATTGTTGCGGAGCATCGTTACTAAACATAATAGAACTCATTTCGTCAGGTGTAAAAGTGATGCCTAATTTTTTAAACTGATCTTCAACAATTTTTTCGGCAACCATTTGATTCCACACAGATTCCATGATCTGATTATTTTGAGAAGAGCCGGCATTCGGGTATTGTTGCTCTACCTCCTTTACTTTATTGTTGAAATTTTCCAACTGAATTTTTTCACCATTTACAACTCCGAGAGTTGAGGTGTTACTATCTCCGAACAATGAGCCACGGCCACTGCTCATGGAATCCATTAATATAAAACCGATAAGGCTTATGGCGATTAATGCTATTACGATCACAGCCCCTTTTTCACGGATAGTCTGAATGATTGACATATTGTATTTACTCTTAAATTTGAAATAAGGTCGCAAAAATAGTGTAAAATAGGATAGGAACAAACTGTGGATAACGTATTAAAGCGGCGCTGGCAGCGTTTTTATTGGATCATTTTTTTTCAATGTTTTATCGAAAAAGTAAGCAGGCAAAAGTTTTCAACAAATGCCTGTGTAAAAATTGTTTTTTCTGTTGGTAAACGGGATTTTTAAAATTTTATTTCTGAATAACTTCTAACAACTCAGGCCATTTTAAAGATTTTATCTTTTTATAAAGAAGTAAAAACATTTTCTTCAATGCTAATTCACAATTTTTAAAAATAAATGTTGCATGTTTTTATTAACATCAATTTTTATTAACCAATGTTAAAAACATACGTTCTAATTAGCAGGACCGTTAAACAAGCATTGTTAAAAGAATGTGGATAGGCGTGGATAAAAAGGAAGTTTTAAATTTGCATCAAAATAAAGAATCGATCTATCCACAAATTCACATCCCTAATAGTAATAGGCTTTTAAATAAATAATGAATTAATATTAAATACTATGGCAGATATTAACATTGAAACTGCAACACGAAATTTAGAAAAAAAAGGTTTTCTTGATTTGGATATTGATGTTAACTTAGACCTCTTCGCAGAAATTGAACGGTTAAAAAAAGAAAAAAATGCCATCGTACTTGCCCATTATTACCAGGAACCAGACATCCAGGATGTTGCCGATTTTATTGGCGACAGCCTTGCTCTTGCTCAAAAAGCACAATCCACAAATGCTGATATAATCGTTTTTGCTGGTGTGCATTTTATGGCCGAAACAGCTAAGATTTTAAATCCGACGAAAAAAGTTTTGTTGCCCGATTTAAAAGCCGGTTGTTCGCTTGCCGATTCTGCGCCTGCTGATCTTTTTAAAAAATTTAAAGATCAATTTCCAGGCCATATAGTAATTACGTACATCAATTGTTCGGCTGAAATGAAAGCTTTGAGCGACATTATTTGTACTTCTTCCAATGCAGAAGCGATCATAAACAGTTTACCAAAAAATCAAAAAATAATCTTTGCTCCGGATAAAAATCTTGGCGCTTATTTGATTAAAAAAACCGGGAGAGATATGGTTCTATGGAATGGCGCATGTGTTGTTCATGAACTTTTCAGTCTTCAAAAAATTACCAAATTAAAAATGCGTCATCCAAATGCGAAATTGATTGCGCATCCGGAATGTGAAGAGCCGGTTTTAAAAGCTGCAGATTTTATTGGAAGTACGAGCGCTTTATTAAAATATTCCAAAGAAAATCCGGCAACAGAATTTATTGTAGCTACTGAAGCAGGAATTATTCACCAGATGCAAAATCAATCGCCATTTAAAACTTTTATTCCGGCGCCGCCCGATAATTCATGTGCCTGCAATGAGTGCCCGTTTATGAAACTGAATACTCTGGAAAAATTGTATTTATGCATGGAATATGAAAAGCCGGAAATAATTATGGATGAAAAATTGCGCATAGCTTCTAAAAAACCAATTGAAAAAATGCTTGAAATCAGCGCCAGGTTTGGATTATAAAAAAATGCTGCTCTTTTGAAGAACAGCATTTGAGAAAATTTGGCGCGTTTTGTATTTAAGTAAAATTTTTAGAATTTATAGCCAAATCCAACACCAGCCCAATAAGGAATAAAAAATCCATTACCAAAGATTGGAGTGATCTCGGCCTTAAACATGAAACCTCCTTTTGTTGGAGCTAAACGATATCCAAGGGTTAGGTTTCCAAAACTGGAACTAAAATTTTCCGAATCAAATTCATTTTTCGAACTTGCACCGAGATAAGTGAAACCCGCGCCTAGTTCAAAATAATTTTTACCATCTTTTCCCAATAAATAATTAATACCTACTGGCACGGTAAATACGGAGGTGCGGGTTTCAGTAAAAGCTTCCTTAACAGAAAAACCTCCAACACCAATGCGTCCACCGAGGCCATCTTCACGTTTTGAAAAACGCAGATCAAAGTTAGCTGATACAACCCCAGGCCCACCAATTTCTGCATACGCGGCTTTTGCAGATTGAGCTTGTGATTTCGCACAAAAAAATAGCGGGAGAATAAATAGAATTTTTAATTTCTGCATAGCGTTAATTTTTTAGTTAAAACAAAAGTATTTCTATTTTTTAAAAAAAGGTTGGTCTGATTGATCAGCGAAAAAAAATAAAAAAGGCCTGCAGGGAGCAGGCATTTTTATTTTGAATATCACAATCAAGCAACAACACCTTCGGTAATTTTTGCTCTTATTTTTGCTTCAATTTCATTTGCCAAATCAGGATTATCAATAAAAAGTTGCTTTACTGCTTCTCTTCCCTGTCCTAATTTGGTGGTATCATAACTAAACCAGCTTCCGCTTTTTTGTATGATTCCCAAATCAACACCCATGTCAATGATTTCTCCGACCTTTGAAATCCCGCTGCCAAAAATGATGTCAAACTCTGCAACGCGAAAAGGTGGGGCCATTTTATTTTTTACCACTTTTACTTTTACGCGGTTTCCGATTGATTGATCGCCATCTTTTATCTGGGCCATCCGTCGAATGTCCAATCTTACTGACGAATAAAATTTTAGCGCATTTCCACCGGTTGTTGTTTCCGGATTTCCAAACATTACTCCGATTTTATCCCGAAGCTGGTTGATAAAAATGCAACAGCAATTTGTTTTGCTGATGGTTGCTGTTAATTTTCTCATCGCTTGACTCATCAATCTTGCTTGTAATCCCATTTTACTATCACCCATTTCTCCTTCCAGTTCTCCTTTTGGGACCAACGCTGCTACAGAATCTATCACCACAACATCCAAAGCGCCGGACAAAATTAGCCGGTCAGCAATTTCCAAACCTTGTTCGCCATAATCCGGCTGGCTGATTAAAAGATTGTCCACATCTACACCTAATTTTCTTGCATAAGTGTTGTCAAAAGCGTGTTCAGCATCGATAATGGCGCACATTCCGCCTTTTTTTTGTGCCTCCGCAATTACATGAATTGCCAGCGTAGTTTTTCCGGATGATTCAGGTCCATAAATTTCAACAACTCTTCCTTTTGGAAGGCCGCCAATTCCCAACGCCACATCCAATCCGATTGAACCGGTTGAAATTACTTCATGCGGTTCCTGAGAATGTTCGTTCATCATCATCACACTTCCTTTTCCAAAATCTTTATCTATTTTATCAATAGTTAGTTTCAGTGCTTTTAGTTTTTCAGAAATTTTATCTGTTGTGTTCGCTGCCATAAAAAGTAAATTAGAATTTGAGTTTATTAACGTAAAGTTATTCCGTTGCACAAATATAGAAACTAATATTTATCAACACTAATAAATTTAGCTATTTGAGGTAAATATTTTAGTCTATAAAGAAATAAGAAGAAGTTTGAGCGAAAAAATATACTCCGATAATCCTTTGATAATTATTGAAAACTGTTAAGCAGAGCCAATCACATTGATTTTATAAAAAAAAAGGAGCGCACGTAGGCACTCCCTTTTTATCCCTGGAATTTACATTCTCTTTTTTATCGCCTGTATTGAATCCAAGTGCTTTTGAAGTATTGGAAGGGTTTTTATTACAAAATCTTTAAAATCCGGATCGGTAATTTTATCACCTGATTTTTTGAACTCAGCGATATCTTTTTTATGGTCGTTTATCATCATCGAAACGTAATCCTTGTCAAAATCATTTCCGTTTTTTTTACTTAATTTATCAATGTCCTTTTGTTGGCCGCTACTAACGGTTGTTGGTAAAGTGACATTCTTTTTTGCTGCCAAATCTTTCATATTGTCATTGATTTTTGTGTGGTCATCTACCATCATTTTTCCAAAATCTTTCACTGATTGGCTAGCTGCATTTTTTTCAGCAATATTTCCTAATTGTACTTCCATCATTCCACCTTCAGCCGCCTCTTTTGCGAAATTTTTTGCATTATCATCAACTGTTGACATTGCATTTGCAGAATTATTTGTAGTGTCAGTTGAGCTCATATTGGTTGTCGTATCAGTACTACTCATTGAGTTTGTTGTACTATCGGTGCTGGTACTGGTGTTAGAATTTCCATTACAGGCCGAAAAAATAATTGCGGCTGTTATTAGGAATGCAAGACTTAACTTTTTCATAAAATTTTATTTTAAGATTAATGATATAAGAGGTGAACAAAATATGTTCCATCACCTTTTCTAGGCTCTAAACCGTTAGGAATTAACTATTTTATCTCCAAATTGTTGATTTTTTTACCGAGGGGAGAATCCTTTACCCAACTTAGCGGTATGGAGAAATAGAGAAATGTTTAATAGAAACAATAGATAGTAAATAAACAAATTGGTATTCATTTACATACTAAATTTTTATCAAGGAGTTATGCAAAATAAGCGCCTTCATGAAAAATTTGAAGTGGGTGGAAGCTTTTAAAAATTAATAACTATATTTATCTCGAACCATAAAAAAAAATACCATTAATATTTATAATAGCATAAAAAAAGCTTTTGGAAAATTAAGCGCTCTTGCCGAAACACTTATTGGAAGCGAGATTGTGCGACTTGGCGCCGACATAAAAGCTAAAATAAACAGCGGTGAAAAGATTTATAATTTTACCATTGGCGATTTTGATTCTTCCATATTTCCTATCCCCAAAAACTTAGAAAACGAAATTGTTGACGCATATAGAAATAAGTTCACCACCTATCCTCCCGCAGATGGAATTCTTGTTTTAAAGGAATCTGTTTCTGCTTTTATTAAGCAACGGGAAGGACTTGATTTTGATACAAATGAAATTCTCATTGCCGCCGGTGGCCGCCCGCTTATTTATACTTTGTATCGTGCTTTGGTTGATAAAGGAGATAAAGTAATTTACGCCGTTCCAAGTTGGAATAATAATCATTACGTTCACTTTGTAGAAGGCCGTCACGAAGTAATTGAAGCCACTCGCCAGAATAATTTTATGCCTTCAGCCGAAGACATAAAACCGCACATTAAAGATGCAGTACTGATCGCATTATGTTCTCCATTAAATCCGACGGGAACTGTTTTCAAAAAAGAAGAATTAGAAAAAATTTGCGATATGGTGCTCGAAGAAAATAACCAGCGCACGGAGGAAGAAAAGAAATTGTATGTAATGTATGACCAAATGTATTGGATGCTCACTTTTGGCGAAACGGTTCATTATAACCCGGTAAGTCTTCGTCCGGAAATGAAAGATTATACAATCTTTATTGATGGAATCAGCAAGGCATTTGCTGCCACAGGAGTGCGTGTGGGATGGGCTTTAGGGCCGGAACACGTTTTAGCAAAAATGAAAGCGATCAACAGTCATGTAGGTGCCTGGAGCCCGATGGCAGAGCAACAGGCGACCGCAAAATTTTTATTACAGAACAATGCTGTGGATGAATATCTTTTTAATTATAAAAAAGAACTGGAAGAAAGATTGCAACTAATTTATGAAGGTTTTCAACGATTAAGGTCGGAAGGTTTTTCTGTAGATGCATGTGCACCACAAGCTGCTATTTATCTTACCGTTCAAATCAGCCTCGCCAGTAAAACAACAGATAATGGCATTTTACTCGCTACACAATCTGATGTTACCTCTTATATTTTAAATGACGCAAAGCTGGCTGTGGTTCCGTTTTACGCATTTGGTGCATCACAAAATTCTGATTGGTACAGGCTAAGTGTAGGCACCTGCAAAAAAGAAGAAATCCCCGAAATGCTGGAAAAGCTTAGAAGCGCATTAAACAAATTATCCTGATTTTTTCTTGCCGACAAAAAGTAAATCAAGAAATGACCCTGATTTTGTTTTTCTATTAACCAATAAGCTTTTTATCTAAAAGGAATTCAGCAATCTGGACTGCATTTGTAGCCGCGCCTTTTCTAAGATTATCGCTTACAATCCAACAATTTAATGTATTAGCTTGCGTTTCATCTCTGCGAATTCTTCCCACAAAAGTTTCATCTTTTTCATGCGCAGTTAACGGCATGGGATAGATAAAATTATCAACATCATCCTGAACGGTAACGCCTTCAGAATCGGATAAAATTTTTCTTACCTCATCAAGATCGAAATCATTTTCGAATTCAATATTTACGCTTTCGCTGTGACCGCCAACTACTGGAATACGTACACAAGTTGCTGTCAGTTGAATTGAATCATCACCAATTATTTTCCTGGTTTCATTCACCATTTTCATTTCTTCTTTGGTGTAGCCATTATTCTGGAAAACATCAATATGCGGAAGTGCATTTTTATCAATCGGGTATTTATAAGCCATTTCGCCTTTGATATTGTTTCTTTCATTTTCCATTTGTCGCACGGCTTTTACACCGGTTCCCGTAACGCTTTGATAAGTGGAAACAACGACTCTTTTAATGTTGTATTTTTTATGAAGCGGATTCAAAACCAAAACCATTTGAATTGTTGAGCAATTTGGATTGGCAATTATTTTATCTTCTTTAGTTAAAACATTCGCATTCACTTCAGGAACCACTAATTTTTTTGAAGGGTCCATACGCCATGCGGAAGAATTATCAATTACCGTGATACCGGCTTGAGCAAATTTCGGAGCCAGCAAAAGAGAAGTGCCACCACCGGCTGAAAACAGAGCTACATCTGGCTGTGCAGCAATTGCATCTTCGGCAGAAACCACTTTATATTTTTCATTTTTAAAAGTAACTTCCTTTCCGATTGATTTTTCAGAAGCCACAGGAATTAATTCTGTTACCGGGAAATTTCTTTCTTCGAGCACTTGCAACATTTTGCTGCCTACAAGCCCGGTAGCGCCCACCACTGCAATTTTCATTTCTTAATTTTTAGTATTTTTATTTTTTGATGCAAAGAAAAGCATAAAGTTTTATCTTTAAATCAAAGCTACTGATTATGCCTAAAAAGTTCTTTTATTGCTTTTGTATTTTGTTGTTAATAAATTCATTTGCAAAGCCCAGCCTGATCTATCTCGGCCAGCAATTCAATCTGTAGCGGCCATTTCAACAAAAGTGGATGTTCTCTTTGATGAACCGCTGGGCCGGAAATCCTTCATTCATCTCAGAGTTGAAAATGTTTTTTACTAACGGTTAAACCATTTATCAGAAGCGCATATGTGATGTAATAGATCTTGCGGGGAATGCAATAAAAAATGCGGACAGGCTTGTTTAATTTCTTCGTTCCCCACAATATAATATTGGCGATTTAACCAGTGCCAGCGGCCTTCGCCGGAAATTGTATGACAACCCGATAGTTTTCTAATTGTGTGCGTTTGAAAAAGAAGGAAGAAATTTTAGTTTCAAAAAGGTAAGGGTAAATTAAATTTTACACTTCTTCATTTGAGACCACTTTCTGGACAATATTATTTTGTGTTTGGTAAATGGTGAAAAGAACCGCCGGAAACCTGGAAGGATATTTCACTTTGTTATTTGAAAAAATAAATGAGCAATGGCAGATTATTGTCGGTCCTACAGATTGATTAAAACAGTAAACAAAATAATACTGATTTTTATTTTCCGATTATGAAATTATTAAAGTCGGAGCTGTCTCCATAAAAAACATTAAAATCTACCGGCGCTTTTATGCCGTTCACACGGCCTTTTTCACTGTGTTGCCAAAAGACCCAATCTTTTTCTATCCGCGGTTTATTGGGCTGTAAATAATGCGCGATCCATAAAGGATATTCTTCAAAACCGGTTTGAAAATACCGCTGATAGAAATCAATGTTTGTATAAATAACCGGTTTCACACCGTAATGATTTTCTACCGCATCAAGCCAGATCTTCACGCTTTTCCGCATTTCAGTTACAGAAACCCCGTGGCTTTTTTCTACGTCCAAAACCGGCGGCAGATCTCCTTTTTTTAGATTTACTATTTGAATAAAATTATCGGCCTGTTTTTTTGCGCTTCGGTTAGAAACGAAAAAATGATAAGCTCCTTTTGGAATATTCTGTTCTTCCGCTTCTGTCCAGTTTCTTCGAAATTGGTCGTCCACAATACTTGTTCCTTCAGTTGCTTTGATAAATACGAAATCAATTTTAATCCCTTTCTCTTCCATATTCCTTACTTCTTTCCAATTGATGGTGCTTTGATATTTGCTTACGTCAATGCCATGTATTTCATATCCGTTTGGAATGTCAATTTGAAAACCCGGATAAAAAATATGGGGAGGGGTAATGAAAAAATTAATGGTATAATAAACACCGGCTATGATCAGGCAAAGCCAAAAAAATATATTAAAAAATGATTGAGAACGTTTTTTTCTTCGTGCCACAACGGGGTCTGCTTAATTATTGATGCAACGGGCTTTTATTGCTTCAGGATTTTTTTTGCAAACTTAACACCATTATCAGTTTGTATTTTAAGAAAATAAATTCCGCGTGCAAACCTTTCTGTATTTACTTGATAAAAGAAAGAACCGTTTATGATAAAATCATTTTTCATAATCAAAGTTGCTTTACTGTCATAAATTTTCAGAGATGCTTTATTTGAACCAAAATTGTAGAAGGCGATATTAAAATAATTAAAAAAAGGAGAAGGAAAAGCTTTTATCACATTTTTTCCGGTGACTTCATTTTCTTTTTCTGAAGAATTGTTTTTTGTGATCAACCAATATTCTGGATCAACGATTACCGTGTCCGCAATAAAACCTATTTCTTTAAAAAAAATTTCGCCGTTTATTTTATTGTCAACAACAATTGTTTTCTGTTGAGTAGCGTTTTTAAATTGTAAAGCCACCGGCAACGCAAAAAATTTTACAGAGGCATCAGAAGTTGTTTGATCCATTTTTATTTTTACAAGATCTTCTGAAACCTGTGACCACTGAACATTATACGATGGATAACCTTCACCATAAAACCAATCTTTAAAGAAATAATCAAGGTTTTTACCACTTACTTTTTCTAAATTTCTTTGGAAATCTTTGGTGGTTGCAAAACCAAATGCAATGGAAGAATCATTAAAATAATTTCGCATTCCATTAAAAAAAACGGAATCGCCCAAGATCCATCGAAGCATATAAAGAAGATGCGAACCTTTTGTATAAGTAAGCCGCGAATCAAAGATTCGGCTCACATTCGTCGTATCATCTACAAAAACAGAACCGTTGGGAATTGATGTAATATTTTCAATTTCCTGTTTTCGTGTGTCCATTACCGTTAGCGGATGTTTATTTTCCATATCCATACTTGCCAGGTGCGTTGCAAAACCCTCATTGAGCCATATGTCTTGCCAACTTGCCGTGGTAATTTTGTCCCCGAACCAATGATGCGCCAACTCATGCGCCATCAGGCTTTCATCCGGAGATACGATAAATGTAGAAGTTTGGTGTTCCATGCCTCCGCCCCAACCAAATTGAACCTGGCCGTATTTTTCTTTTATAAAAGGATACGGTCCAAAAGTTTTGCTAAAATATAGTAGCGACGCTAAAACAAGCGGTGTGTTTTGTTGAAACAATGCAAGGCTTTCGGGATAGCAAAACGTCTGCATTAATAAGTTTGTATTTCCGATTTCTACATTATTTTCAAATTCATCATAATTAGTTATAGCCATGCAAACGAGATAAGAAGCAATTGGGTAGCGATGCTTCCAATGGGTTATTTTTTCATTGCCTGAAATTATTTGGCTTTGGCGCAAACCATTTGAGGCGGATGTATATTGTGCGGGGGCTGTAATAAAAACATCAATAGAATCAGCTTTGTCATCCAAACCGTTTTTGCATGGCCACCAATCGCGACTTCCATAAGGTTCGCTCAATGTCCACATCACTGGAATGTTGTTATGGGTTGAGTTGATAAATGAGCCAAACCCCGTGTTGGGCGGTACTCCATGATAAAAAACGCTCACAGAGTCTAACTTTCTTAGGGTAGTTACCTGATCAAAATTTATTTGTAAACTGTTATCAGCTTGCGAAAAAGAAAGAGAATTATTTCTTTGTCTTACGCTATCAACGTGCAATGAATCAGAAAGATCGTAAACAATATGATCAGAATTAGCATCAAGAAAAAAATAAGAAGTCACACTTCCACTGATAAAGCGCACAGCCGGATCTGTTTTCCATTGGCACCTGTAATAAGTTACATCAAAGTTTCCGGAGGAAGCTACTTGTGGTTTTGTTTGAAGCTTATGAAAAAACTGCCTGCTTTCGAAAAAACCAGTGGCATGAATTTTGCCTAATTCATGTTGAATCTGCTGTGCTGAGGCCGCAGAATAAAAAAACATTAGGCAGATAAGAAGTATTTTCATATTTTCATTTAACGTCAGATTAACCTAAAAGCTTGCATCTTACGTTTTTGCGAATTATCTTTGACACCCCCTGGAACATTTAAACATAATTTAAACATAAATACTTAACAAATATAAAGTTCGATCTTATTTAAACATATACTAAAGACCTATTTTAATAACCAGCGTTTTTATAACGTAATAATTATTTGACTCGAAAAAAATTTCTAAATGAAACTTCATCAATCAAAGAGCTTATTAACGTTGATTATAATTTTTTTTATAATTGGCTTTAGCACTTCAGCAAAAGATATTATCGGATTTGGTCCTGATAATTATTCAGATTCTACAATAGATACCATATCACGCAATGTTCGCATTGAAAGCGCGCTTGTTAAAAACCCGGATTGGGTTGCTTATCCTGTCAGTCTTGCCGAGCATCGCGAAGAGAGCAAGGATTATGTAAAACATTACTCTAAAAAGGAGCGCAGCTATATCATCTACATGTTTAATAAAGGCAAAGAGTTTTTCCCGAAGATGCTTCATATTTTCGATAAATATAACGTTCCTTCTGTGTTTCAAATCCTTCCGGCCCTTGAATCTAATTTTAACGCGAATGCGGTTTCAAATGCAGGCGCAGTGGGTTATTGGCAATTTATGAGTGAGCTCGCGGGAGAGTATGGTTTAAATATTTCAACCAAAAATGATGAAAGAAAGAACTTTGCTAAATCCACGACTGCAGCCGCAAAGTTTTTCCGAGACCAGCTTAATTTTTTTAATAATGATATTTTATTAACCGTTGCAGCTTTTAATTGCGGTCAGGGGCGGGTGATATCTGCCTTAAAGAAATCTGACAAAACGGATGCAGATTTTTGGGACATAAAAAAATATTTGCCGGAAGAAACAAGAATATTTGTGATGAAATTTATTGCACTTAACGTGATTTCTACCAACTATGATAAATTTATGGATCATAAATTAAATTTCAGCGAACCACCTTTAATCCAATGGGCGCTTTTTGATTCTTCAAAAGAAGATAATTCCCTAACGCGAAACTCTTTATAGCTACAGTTATTCATTCCTTGCATTTTTAGATATTATCTTTGACAAATGCCAAAGGTGAATTATAATGATAGTATCAATTTTTTATCGAAGCTCACTTTTCGAAGAGTTTGGAATGCTTCCAAAGTTTTATCAAGTTATTATTTAACCCGGTTAATAAAAAAGCCCATCCAATGGGGATTGCCGATTTCCATTTCGTTTGAACCAACCACTTCCTGCAATTTAAAATGCCCCGAATGCCCGAGTGGCTTGAGAAAATTTACGAGGTCGCGCGGGATGTTGAAAAAAGATTTCTTTTTTCAGACGATTGATGATATTTATAAAGACATTTTATATCTTATTTTTTATTTCCAGGGTGAACCCTATTTGAATAAAAATTTTTTGGAAATGGTTTCCTATGCTTCTTCAAAAGGCCTGTACACAGCCACTTCTACCAATGGACATTTCCTTACGGATGAAGTTGCAAAAAAAACGGTAGAAAGCGGTTTAGATAGATTGATTATTTCTCTTGATGGGACAACGCAGGAAGTTTATCAACAATATCGCCGAGAGGGAAATATAGAAAAAGTAATTGAAGGCGCAAGAAATATTGTGAAATGGAAAAAAAAGTTGAAGAGCAAAACGCCTTTTGTTTTTTTCCAGTTTTTAGTTGTGCGTCCAAATGAACACCAGATTGAAGATGTAAAAAAACTGGCAAAAGAAGTAGGCGTTGATGAAGTTCGTTTTAAAACCGCGCAGATCTATGATTATGAAAATGATCCGAACAAGTTGATTCCAAGAAATGAAAAATTCAGCCGGTATAAAAAAAATAAAGAAGGGAAACAAGTTGCAAAAAATAAGATGCAAAATCATTGCTGGAAATTGTGGCAGGCAAATGTGATTACGTGGGACGGAATGGTGGTTCCCTGTTGCTTTGATAAAGATGCCACACATCGTTTGGGTAATTTAAAAAATGAATCTTTCAAAGAAATCTGGCAGAATAAAAAGTACAAAAAATTCCGAAAAGATATTACTACAAGCCGCAAAAACATTGATATTTGCGCCAATTGCAGCGAAGGATTATCAGTTTGGAAATAAGCCATAAATGTTTGTTTACTATAAATAATAATTCTGGGGTAAATGCAATTTATCCGAAAGTTTTTTGTAGTATTTTTATTAAATGAACAATTTCAACAATCACGTTCGGCAAATAATATTATTAGGTATTGTTATCCTGATTGGCGTTTTGGTCATTAGACATTTTTATATTTTTTTACCCGGCGTTTTGGGTTCCGTTACTCTTTATATACTCAGCAAAAAATCTTATTTCTATCTTATAGAAAAAAAGAAATGGAAAAGCCAGGGAACTGCTTTGCTTTATATTTTGGGGTACACAATTATTATTGCTTTACCGGTTTATCTTGCGGTTGTAATCCTGTTACCCAAGGTGGTAGCGCTTTTCAACAACCCGGTGCAATTGATTGTAGCGATGAAACTTTTCTCAGCAAAAATTCAGGGCGTTACTGGAATTGAGCTGATTAACGGTGAGAATTTGCAAACAGCTACAAAAAATCTTGCAGGCAAACTGCCGATGTTTTTGACCGGAACTGCGAACTTTATTACCAACCTACTTTTAATGTTTTTCGTTTTGTATTACATGCTGATTCATGGAAGAAAAATGGAAGAATATATAACTGATTTTATTCCATTAAAAAAGAAAAACCGACAGATGCTTAGCGAGGAAACGGATGTAATGATCAGGGCCAATGCAATCGGAATCCCTTTGCTGGCGCTTATCCAAGGGGTTGTCGGCGCTTTGGGATATTTTATTTTCGGAATAAAAGAATTTGGAGTTTGGGGGTTTCTCACCGGTGTTGCTTCTTTAATTCCGATTATTGGAACAGGAATTATTTGGGTTCCCCTGACCATTTATTTGCTCGCTTCCGGAAACACCTGGCAGGGCGTGGGTTTGGGAATTTATTCACTTGCAGTTTTGACAAATGTTGATTATGTGGCGCGCATTACGTTGCTTCGAAAAATCGGAAATGTTCATCCGCTGATTACAATTTTTGGGCTCATCGTTGGTGTAAGCATGTTTGGTTTTCTTGGATTGGTTTTCGGGCCTTTATTGATCAGCTATCTTATTTTATTGGTAAAAATTTATCGCAACGAATTTAATGCGGTGCCAATGACTCCAATGCATGAAGAAGAACACCCTATTGGTATTGAAAAAAAATAAATGCTAATTTTTGTTCTTTTCAAGTTTTTTTAAATGCTTTTTAGAATAAAAAAACAAGAATAAAAAAACAAGAAGAAAAAGCAAGAAGAAAACAAGAAAACACTTAGAAAAACTCCTTCAATTATTTTACTTTTAAAAGAACCCGGCTGATCATTAAATAGATGTCATTTTTCAAAAAGAATTGATAGAGCAACACTGACAAGGAAGCAAACACAACTTCCCAAGAGCGTTGCTAAAAACAGTTCTGTCTTTTTCATAGTTTGTAAATTTGGCGCTCGGTTATCAAAAATTAAATAAAAAACAGCGACAACTCATGAATCATATTATTCATTTATCAAAAGATAAAAAACTGAAAAAATTAATTGATGCGCAATCTCCGTTTATTTTAGAAAAAAGAAATAAAATTTATTTGCGATTATGCTCTTCCATTTTAAGCCAGCAATTAAGTACCTCGGTCGCCAGGGTGCTATATGCAAGGTTTTTGGCGCTTTACGACAACAAAGAACCAACGGCGAAACAAATTTTAGAAACGCCCGCAGAAACATTTCGAGGCATCGGATTTTCAAATGCAAAAGCATCTTATGTACATAATGTTTGCCGCTTTTTTATTGAAAATAAAATTACCGATGCTCAATTGCATCAAATGAAAAATGAAGAAGTAATTGAATTGCTTACGCAAATAAAAGGTGTTGGAAAATGGACCGTGGAAATGATTTTGATGTTTACGCTAGGCCGCGAAGACATTTTTGCAATAGACGATCTTGGATTAAAGCAAGGCGTTATCAAATTGTACAATCTAAAAGAAACGGATAAAAAAGTATTGGCAAAAAAAATAGAAAAGATCGCTTTGAAATGGAGCCCTTACAGAACCTACGCCTCCAGGTATTTATGGGATTGGAAAGATAACGCGCCGGTTGCTGAAAAGAAAGCAGTTTTTAAAAACTCATAGTAAACAAATAATCCGGATCCTTATTTCTTTTTAATTAAAGGATTGTTTAACCCGTTAATCACATTATCAACGACAACAAATCCGGGAAGTTTTGAAAAAAATTGTGTCAATGTTTTACAACCGTAAGTGCGCACATCAAAACTGGGATCAAGTTTTCTGAGATTAATTCCCAAGGTTGAAATGTACGCTTCGTTGCTTTCATTAATGCTCATATCATAAGCCTTGTTGATCAATTTCATACTCATCGAAGATTTTTCTTTTTTCTTTTTTTCCGCTTCCTTTTTCTCTGGCACTTCGGGTTTCGGTTGCAGGTTTTCTATATAAGTAAAAATTTCGCACGATTTTACAAATGCTTCAGGGGTCTTTTGTTCGCCAATTCCCATTACAAAAATGCCAGCTTCTCTGATTCTTTTTGCAAGGCCTGTATAATCGCTGTCGCTTGAAACAATGCAAAAACCATCTACCAGATCAGCATGCAAAATATCCATTGCATCAATAATCAAAGCGCTGTCAGTAGAATTTTTTCCAGTGGTATATGAAAATTTCTGGATCGGGTTAAAAGCCATCTCATTCAACTGGCTTTTCCAATGATTCATGTGTTGCGTTGTCCAATCTCCGTAAACTCTTCTGATCGTGACTTTTCCATATTTCGAAGCTTCTTCCAAAACCAGATCCATCATTTTTGATTGGGCATTGTCCCCATCCACCAGCAAGGCAATTTTATTGCTTTTTATTTCCATAAATAATTTTGTGTTTACAAAAATAGGTTTAAAGATTCATTCCGGTTTCCCATTTAATTTTTTTAAACAATGTAACTTGTGCCTCATGAAAATAAATAAATATAAAAAAAGCTCTCTTTATTTAGCTTCTGTTTTAATAGGAATTGGGCTTGTTATAGTTGGGGTGGTCCTATTGATAAACGCTTTTAGAAATGGCGACCGGTTTGAAATAACTATCACAGCAATTCTCCTTCTGGTGTGGACAGGTTTTACAATCTCCAATATTTTTCTTTATAAAAATCAAAAGAGAAAGGAAGAAACAATTTAGTCGCTTGATTTCTAAATTCGTTTATTTTTTAAATGGATCATGCCGATTTTTTATAATTTTTGCTTTTGTTTCTATTATTCGATATAAGAAAACCGCGTAGCAAAAATTGGCAATGATGAAAAAAAAGTGCCTGAAAATTTTTCTTTAAAAACGTGTTGTTTTTCTTTTGCTTCTTAATAATTCGTGTACATTTTATTTCTTTTCATTAATTTGAATCTTTTATCTTTGGCACTAAACATTTTTTATGAAGTTCATTGTTTCCTCAACGCAATTACTAAAACACGTTCAACAAATAAGCGGCGTTATCAGTGGTAACACGGTTTTGCCGATTCTTGAAGATTTCCTTTTTGAAATAAACGCAAACAGGCTTACCATCGTTGCAACAGATCTGGAAACTGTGATGAAAATTCAAATGGACATTGAAGCCAAAGACAGCGGCCGGGTTTGTATTCCTGCAAAAATTCTTTTGGATTCTCTTAAAAATCTTCCTGAGCAACCGCTTACTTTTAATATTGATAAAAATAATGCTGTAGAAATTACAAGTGATAATGGAAAGTATAAAGTGATGGGCGAAAATGCAGATAATTTTCCAAAAGAACCACTGGCAGAAAGTGCAAATTCTTTCTCCATGCCTTCGTCAGCGCTGGTTACTGCTATCAACAAATGTATTTTTGCAACAAGCTCTGACGAGCTTCGTCCGGCAATGACCGGCATTTTCTTTGAGCTAACGCCGAAAGGAATTACAACGGTTGCAACAGATGCACACCGACTTGTTCGGTTTTCGCGTAATGATGTTTCGTCACCGGAAAATGCAACTTTTGTTGTTCCCAAAAAACCTTTGAATTTATTAAAAAATGTTTTGCTAAATACGGATGCGGAACTAACAATTTCATACAGCAGCAATCATCTTTTTGTGAAACAGGATGGGACAGAATTGGTTTGCCGTTTGATTGACGCAAGGTTTCCGGATTATAAAGTAGTAATTCCCGCGGATAATCCTTATAAACTTACCGTGAATAAAAATGATTTTCAAAATGCGTTGCGCCGGATAAATGTTTTTAGTAATAAAAGTACCAACCAGGTCGCTTTATCCATTAGTGGAAGCGAGTTACAGCTTTCGGCGCAGGATGTAGATTTTAGTTTTGAAGGGAACGAAAGAATGAATTGTCAATACGATGGCGAGAATTTACAAATCGCTTTTAATGCAAGGTTTCTGATTGAAATGCTGGGCGCTGCTGATACAAATGAAATTGTTATTGAATTGAGCACCCCAACAAAAGCAGGAATTATAAAACCAACTGAACAGGCCGAGAATGAAGAGTTATTGATGTTGGTAATGCCGCTGATGTTGAACAATTAATTTTTGTTTTTAAATAAAATTTTCAAATGGAGTTTGCATTTTGCAAGCTCCATTTTTTATTTATAACAATCTTATAAATCACTTTTACTTTTGCACAAAACAATTTTCGTATTTTTAAAAGAATAAAAAATTAATTTCTTTCCCAATGGACTTTGTAACGATCCGCACTTTTCAAAATTATTTCGCCGCTCATATTCTTCTTGGCAGATTCAGAGATGCAGGAATTGATTGTTTTTTGAAAGACGAATTTACAGTAACGGTCGATCCGATTTTATCAAATGCGGTTGGTGGAATTAAATTGATTGTAAAAAAAGAAGATGAAGAAGAAGCGAATCTGCTGCTTCGGCAATTTGATGAATCGTACCGCCAGAGCGCTGTTTGCCCAAAATGCGGAAGCCAAACAATAGAACTGGTTCCTAAAAAAACCACTGCTAATATTGCGACAGCTCTATTGACATGGCTCTTTGGAAGTTATGCAATTTCAGCAAAAAATATTTATCAATGTTCATCCTGTGGATATGAAAGCGAAAACTTACCCGAAACTTTTCACAACGACGAATTGGAATTTGAAAAAGAAAATTTGAACTAAATTGATGAAGACAATTGCGTTTATCCCTGCCCGTTATGCTGCAACCCGTTTTCCCGGAAAACTGATGCAAATGCTTGGCGATAAAACGATCATCCGGCATACTTACGAAAACACGAAGAACACTTTATTGTTTGATGAAGTAATTGTTGTTACCGATAGTGAAATTATTTTTAATGAAATTATTGGCAATGGAGGTTACGCAATTATGAGCAAAAAAAATCATGAAAGCGGCACAGACCGGATTGCAGAAGCTGTTGCTAACATTGAAGTTGATCTGGTTATAAATGTTCAGGGTGATGAACCTTTTGTAAAAAAAGAACTTCTTCAGGATCTATTGAATGCTTTTAAAAATGATCCGAAGGAAGAAATCAAAGTTGCTTCTTTAATGCATCGGATAGTAAACGAACAAATAATCGGAAATCCTAATCATGTAAAAGTTGTGGTTGATAAAAACAATACTGCATTACTTTTTTCACGAAGTGTAATTCCTTTTCATCGGGATAAGAACCGGTTGCCGGTTTATTACAAACACATCGGCATTTATGCGTTTCGAAAAAATATTTTAATGAATTTTACTCAATGGGAAACAACGCCCCTTGAAGCCATGGAAAAATTAGAGCAGCTTCGTTATCTTGAAAACGGTGTTAAAATAAAAATGGTTCTTACGGCTGAGAGTCCTGTATCTATTGATACCCCCGATGATTTGGAACGCGCGAGAAAATTTATATGATTTTTTTAGAGGAGTTCATTTTATCTTTATTGCTCCTTTTAATCCTTTAATTTTTTTTAGAAATGTTGTTGCTGCGAAATTTTTATTTTATTTTTTTTCTTTCTGCAATTGTCATTTGTTCCTGCAATGAACAGGACAAAATTGAAATAGAAAAATCGGCTTCGGCATTTGATCTTAAACAAGGCGAGGCTTCGGTTTTACAAACAAATCAGCATTTTATGAAATCTTTTAAAGCAGCGGATTCGTCAGCCGTTGCGAAATGCTTTACTACGGACGCCAAAGCAATGGCAGCCAACAAGCAGCCGGTAATTGGCAGAGAAAATATCACTCATTTTATTTCGGACATGATTAAAGGCGGCGTTACAAATTTCAAATTAAATACGGTAAAAATATGGGGTGATAGCAGCATTCTGGTTGAAGAAGGAACGTATGAATTGTTAGATAAAAAGAGCGACGCGATTGACACAGGTGAGTATATTACCCTTTGGCAACAGGAATCCGGCAACTGGAAAATGTATCGGAGTATCTGGACGAGCGACCGGCCTTCGTCTGCAATTAAAGTAGATCAAATGAATATGCCTTCGCACTAAGTGGCCCGTGCTTTTTACAATATTAAACAGGATTATATGACAAGCGAAAGGATTAGGTCGTTTCGGAAAGCTTTTGAAAGCAGGATGACCAAAAAGGTTTTACAGGTTAATCCAACCATTGCGCCAAAAAGAATTGAGCCTGAAAAGACGCTCATTTTTGCGTATGAATATGATGCTTTGCAAGTAGATTATCAGCAATTGGATAATGTGGAAGATTGTTATAAATATATTAATAGCTCTAAAAATTCATGGATAAATTTTGATGGTTTAAAAAAGACCGACATTGATAAGGTCTGCGCCCACTTTGGCATTCATCCGCTTATTGCTGAAGATATTTTTAGTTCCGGTCAGCGTCCAAAGATGGATGAACTCAATCAATTGTTATATTGTTTATTGAACATGCTTTACTTTAATGGAAAAACAATTTCTGTAGAAAATGAACAAATAAGCATTGTGCTCGGTTCTAATGTTGTTCTTAGTTTTCAGGAAGATGCAACGAGAGATGTTTTCAACCCGTTGCGGGAAAAAATAAAAGTTTCAGGAAGCAAAGTGCGCGAAAACAATTCAGATTATTTATTCTATTCGCTTATAGATTTGATCGTTGATAATTATTTTGTAACCATGGAACAATTGGGTGAAAGGATTGAAGACCTCGAAGATGACATTGCACATCACCCGGACACTTATACGCTTGCTAAAATAAATATGCTGCGCAAAGAAATGATTTTTTTAAAAAGAAACATTTCTCCGGTCCGCGAAATGATCAATGGAATTCTGCGCAGCGAAAGTAATCTGATAGAAGCCAAAACAGAAAAATATTTTAAAGATGTTTATGATCACATTGTGCAGGCAAATGAGCTTGCAGAAAACTATCGGGATATGATGATTAACCTTCAGGATCTTTATTTAAGTAATGTAAATTTAAAAATGAACGAGGTGATGAAAGTCATGGCCGTCGTGACTTGTCTGCTTGCTCCTGCAACGGTTATTGGCGGAATCTTTGGAATGAATTTCAATAGAATTCCGTGGCTTCACAATCCGAATGGATTTTTTATTGCGGTAGGATTGATGTTGATTATCCCTGTTTGGATGATCTGGGTTTTTAAGAGGAGAGGATGGTTTTGAGTAAACGAACAAACAACGGAGATCTCGCTTTTTAAAAATAAAAACTTTCACAAGTTATTCATTACCATCTTTTAAAAAACCTTTTATAAACTCAATCGCTTCTAAATTATTTTGCCGGTGCAATGAGGCGCTTACTTCTTTTTTCTCAATAGCAGTTAAGTGAAAATTAAGCGGAGCTTCACCTTCAGGATTTTTTGGAATATACATTAAGGAAACACGGTGCAGTTTATTTCCCAAACTGTTTTGTAAATAGGAAATCTCATCATCTTGAAAATAATCCTGCAATCTGAACCAATTTGTTTGCATCATGGTAAAAGGATTGGTGATCATATCAGAAATTCCGCTGACTTTGTAGCCGTCATCCCAACTTCCTTTTTTCCTGGAACGGACCTGGATAATTAAAACACCTCTTGTATTTTCATTGATCCAATCTTTGAAAACATTTAGAAAACGAAGGCTCGTTTCTTCGCCTGAATTATCGCGTAAACCCGCATCCATCACATCTATTACGGGTTTTGAAGGAAGCCAAACGCTCGGTAAAATATAGGGATAAGTTGCATTCATTCGCAGCGCGGTTAACATTCTTAAATTCATCGGATCCATATTTTTAAACAATGCTCCAAAATCAATAGCATCCGGGCCGACCATTTTCGTCGTGCTGTCTTTATATTCTGTTTGCATCAGAAAACTGATGGGTTGCGCACTCACCAACATTTTTTTAAAATCACGCGTAACGGTCGAACTTAAGATCATCAACGGAATCTGTGCTTTTTCTTCAGCTTCTTTATAAAAGCCGATTGGCTTATCTAAAATATTTTGTGTGTTTTGATTTAATTTTTCCTCAAATGCATATCCGCGATCCTTAGTATATCGGTAATGTCCAAACGAAAATTTTTGAGTTGGAGAAATAAGATCACGCGCAATTAATGAAGAGAAAACAGGGTTTAAAAGGTCCTCTGAAATATTATCAAGATATTTTTTATCCTCCAGGTTAATAATAGCGCCGTTGCCTTTCAGTCTTGATAATTCACGGAAGTAAGCAGCAGCAAGCATTCCACCTGAAGCGCCGGTCATCAGCATTGTTTTTTTCATAATCCCGCCGTTGGTAATGCTGTCTAATTCCTGTAAAACGTTCATGGAAAAACTGGCGCTTCTTACGCCGCCGCCGCTAAAATTGAAAAGGATCATTAAAGGTTTTTCTTCCTGTTGATTTGCCTTCCAGTTATTTAAAATTGAAAGCATCTTGTTTTTGTCCGAATTAATTTTTGCGGGAGTATTCAATGATTCCAGGCTTTCCAAAGAATATTCAGGCCTGTCAGGATTTGAATAGTTTAATCCGTACGCTTTATTTCTCGGATCAATAATATCATATTTATAAAGAACGTTCAGTGTAATATAAACGAGGATCATGAACAAAAGACTCCAGCTTTTTAAGAAATAAGAAAGTGCGCCGATCACTGCAATCATTATCGCGAAAAATAAAAGAATACTTGCGGCGGCGGGAATTTGAAAAATTTTATTGTCAAGAAAAAACGCAATAAAAATCATAAAAACAAAAGCCAGCAGAATAGTAAGCATTGCAGAAAAATGATGTCGCTTAAAAATAACATCTAAAAAAACCTGGCTGTAGTGCGCTACTGATCTCACTTTTTTAACTTTAAGCCGGGTGCTTAAATAATTCTCTACGGGCAATCCGAAATCATCAATAAGGATTTTTTCTCCCTCTGTTTCCGGAATTTTATTTTCGTCGAAATTTACCAGGTCCGGCTGGAATGCTCTTATGATTCTTTTGTCTGCATTAAAAAAATAAAGGAATGAAACGAAAATTAAAACAAAAAAGCCGCCCAGGAAACCGGCAACGATTAATAAAAATTGTTTCAAAGGAATTAATTCTTTTACACGGTCAAAATAGATCGCTTCAATAAAATACAAGATCAAAAACGCAATTGGAATAATGGCATTATTCAAACAATATTTAAAGAATGGTTTTGAGCTCGTTGCCAGAAAACGAAAACGTCCGCTGTGCAAAATGAATGTGGTAATATTCCAGCTCATTATGAAGATTCCTGTTGCAATGCCAGTAATGGCAGCACCTGCGGCATTTACACTTCCGAGATATTCAGGCGCAAGAAATAAGGTGTTGGCGCCAAAGAATTCCATAAAATTTCCTGAAACTGTCAGAAAAAGTATCAGCCATAAAATCAATAACACCTGCGACTTCCTGAAATGGAGCAACAACAATTGTATAGGAAACGAATAATAAAAATTATGAAAAAATTTCTTCATTATGAATTATGCTGTTGCAATAAATTTTAAAAATACTTATTCTGAAAAATGGAAGGCCGGATGATATAAAACATGAAAATAATTGACATCAAAAATAATATGGCGACAAACTGATGCGCGACTCCAAGCCACACAAGATTATTGCCGTATGGCGAAAGAACAACGGTTGTTATTCCCAGCACAATTTGCAGCAAAACCAAAAACAATGGAATAAATTTTGTTTTTAAAAATAAACCGCTGCCGGTTATTTTCCGCGCTTTTATCCACCAGATAATTACTAAGATGAGCAAGGTATATGCAAATCCGCGATGAATAAATTGTATCGTGATTTTGTTGTCCAAAAAATTTTTCCAGGCAGGTGAAAGATTATTCATAACATCCGGAAACCATTGCCCATTGATGGTAGGCCATGTTGGCGCTGCAGTTGCGGCGTGAAGGCCAGCCATAAACGCTCCGTAAATTAATTGAAAAAATAAAACGACAAGTATTACGGAAGTCATTTTTCGCAAAGATTTATTGACAATCTCCATTTTTGAAGGAACAGAAATACTCAGCGCAAACCAAAATGTATAACACAGTAAAACTAATGCAGTCATAAAATGCGTGGCGAGTTTAATGTGATCGACAAACATTTTTTGCGGCACCAATCCGCTTTTAACCATGATCCAGCCAATCGCACCTTGTATCGCTCCTAATAAAAATAAAATGATAAAAGGAATGATCATGTCTTTTTTAAATTGTTTTTTTATCAGGAAATAAAAAAAGCCAACCAAAAAAACAAGCCCCATTAGTCTTGCCCAGGTGCGATGAAACCATTCCCAGAAAAAAATAAATTTAAAATCGCTCAAAGAAAAATCAGCGTGGATATACCTGAACTGATCAGTGCCTTTGTATTTTGCAAATTCAGCCTGCCATTGCGCAATATTCAATGGTGGTAACGCGCCGGTGATGGGGTTCCACTCTGTGATGCTCAAACCTGACTCAGTAAGTCTTGTAATGCCGCCCAAGACAATCTGAATGATCAGCATGAAGACGCCAAGATAAAGCCAATTTGCAACATTTTTATTTGTTTTTTTTAAAATAATTTCGGCCATTATTTTTCAGTTTTTCAATTTTCTGGTTCAATTTTCTTGTGCTCAAACCTAGCAAAGGTAAACCCACATAAGCATACATCCCCGTTTCAAATTAGCCCAAATTTTTATGTTTAAAACTTGATGCATAGATAATAAAAATCCCACCTTACTTTTGAGAAAAAATTTAAGATTGCTTCTTCCTTTTTATCACAACAGATTTATTGAAGCCGGGCTGGACGAAGTTGGCCGCGGTTGTTATGCAGGCCCGGTTTATGCGGCTGCAGTTATTCTTCCAAAAAGTTTTTATCATCCTTTATTGAACGATTCAAAAGAGCTTACAAAAGATGAGCGAAACCTCCTTCGCCCTATCATTGAGAAAGAATGTTATTCTTTCGCAGTTGCCAGTGTGAGCAATATGGAAATTGATCGCATCAATATTTTACAGGCTTCTTTTAAAGCGATGCACCTTGCTTTGAATAAACTGAAATTTGCGCCAGAATTGCTATTGGTTGATGGAAACCGTTTTAAGCCGTATAAAAAATTGCCACATCAATGTATTATAAAAGGCGATGGAATTTATGCCTCTATTGCCGCTGCGAGCGTGCTTGCAAAAACCTATCGTGATCAATACATGGAAGACCTCCACGATAAATATCAAATGTATTTTTGGAATAAAAATAAAGGATACGGTACACGTGAACATCGCGCTGCCATTGAAACTCACGGATTATGCCGTTATCACCGAAAGAGCTTTAATATTTGGCCGGATTTTGAAAATGAGGAGAAGATCATTTTTGAAAATTAGAGTTATCCTCACTAAAACTAAAATACAAATTCACGTTATTTATTTGTTTACTACAAAAATATTTTAAGAATTTTTACGCGGCCCATTCTCCAAGCCCCTGGCGAATTACAGTCCATTCATCGGTAGTACAATCAACCACTGTTGAAGGAATAATTCCTCCCGGGCCGCCATCAATTACAAAATCCACCTGACCGCCAAAAATTTCATAAATAATTTCTGGGTTAGTACATTCTTCTACTATTTCGCCTGGAAGCGAAGCGCTTAAAATGGGATTTCCTAGGTCTTCCAAGATAGATTTACAGATCGCATTGTCGGGTACACGCAAACCGATTGTTTCTTTTTTACTTTTCAAAATTTTGGGTACTTGTTTGCTCGCCGGCAAAATAAAAGTATATGGGCCGGGCAAACAGAGTTTTAAGATTCTGTAAAGTGGCGTATCAATACTTTTTGTGTAATCGCTCAGGTGACTAAGATCGCGACAGATGAACGAAAGTTGTGATTTTTTAGGATCTATATTTTTAATTCTGCAAATGCGTTCAACGGCTTTTGGGTGATGAATATCACAGCCGAGGCCATAAATTGTATCCGTAGGATAAATAATGACTCCACCATTTTTTAAACATTCGGAAATCTGCTTTATCAGCCGCGGCTGTGGGTTTACAGGATGAATTGATAAAAGCATATTTTAAATTTTGAAACTCAAAGATAATCCTAATCACAGAGAGTTATCGCTTTGAAATCCCACCCATCAATCAACAATTAAACTATTATCTTTTACATTTGCAACGATCAAAAAAGTAAAAAATTTTTATGGCGATAATTTCACTTGGTTCTATGGCTTTTGATGCTATTGAAACTCCATTTGGGAAAGTTGAGAAAATTGTTGGCGGCTCAGGCACGTATGTAGCCTATGCGGCAAGTCATTTAACCAAACCCATTCAACAAATCTCAATTGTCGGAAATGATTTTCCTGAAGATGAAATGAATGAATTAAAAAAACGTGGCGTGGAACTAACGGGTGTTGAGATTGTTCCTGATCAAAAATCCTTTTTTTGGAGTGGGAAATATCATTTGGATATGAACGCGCGGGACACTTTAATTACTGATTTGAATGTACTTGCTAATTTTAATCCAACAGTCCCTGAAGAATACCAGGGTGCCGAGTTTTTAATGCTTGGTAATCTCATGCCCAGCCTGCAATTGAACGTTATTGAACAATTGAAGATAAGACCTAAACTGATCGTGCTTGACACCATGAATTTCTGGATGGAAACTGCGTTGCAGGATTTGAAAAAAGTGTTGTTGAAAGTAGATGCTTTGTTGATAAATGATAGCGAAGCGCGACAGTTAAGCGGCGAATATTCTTTGGTAAAGTGTGCGAAAAAAATATTGCAAATGGGACCTAAATTCTTGATTATAAAAAAAGGCGAACACGGAGCTTTGTTATTTCATGAAGATTATGTTTTTTTCGCACCGGCCCTGCCTTTAGAAGATGTTTTTGATCCCACAGGCGCCGGCGATGCCTTTGCAGGCGGGTTTATCGGCCATCTTTCCCATACCAATAATATCAGTTTTGAAAACATGAAAACGGCCATAATTGTTGGCTCTGTGATGGCCAGTTTTTGTGTTGAAAAATTTGGGCCGCAAAGGTTAAAAGAAATTTCAAAAGAAGATATTGATTTGCGACTTAAACAATTTGTACGATTGGTAAATTTTGATATTGCTCTTGTGTAATTGGGTTTAAAAATTTAAAAATATTTTCCAAATCTGAAAAGGGAATGCTTGAAATAATTGCGCTTATTTTTCTTACAAGAGAAGTCGGTAGGCTTGCTGAAAAAAAAGGCTTGAAGCCAATTACATGGAAAATTTATACCGTTATTGGATGGCTGATTTCAGAAACTATTGGAATAGTTGTCGGGGTAATGATGTTTGGCATGAACAATCTTGTTTCGGTAGTTCTTGTCGGGTTTACGTTTGCCATCACCAGTTATTTTATGATAAAGGCTCAATTGAATAAATTGCCCGACCGCAACATGGATGATGATATAAATAATGTTGGACATTATTGACTTTGGCTTTTCATCAAAACCAAAATAGGAATTTCAATTATTCCTTGCTTTACAGCTTTCATAAAATTGAAGTTTTAGAATCGTAAATTTGTATTCTATATTGTTTTTTAAAACGAAATAGAATTTCTTTTCTTGATTTTTTTTAAAATAAATTTTATGTCAGGGTTAATAAATGAATTTAACGTTTACCGCGAAAAAATGAACGAAGTTATTTTAAGCAAAAATAACCTGGTTATGAAACGTTTGTGGAATCTGGATACCAATACTTATGAAGAAGGCTCGCTTGATAAAAAAACGAAAGAAATGCTAGGGCTGGTTGCCAGCATGGTCTTGCGCTGCGACGATTGCATCAAATATCATTTAGGGAAATGTAGTGAATTAGGGATTACCACCGAACAGATGTATGAAGTTTTTGCTATTGCAAATATCGTTGGCGGAACAATTGTGATTCCACATACCCGTCGGGCAGCTGAATATTGGGAAGAATTACAGAAGTAAAAACTTCGCTTTAAAATGATTTATATTTTAAAAATAACTAACAATTCTTCCTAAAAATGAAGAATTTATTTTCTTTAATTTTAAACAAAAAACTTTAATCAACAAGTGCAGTTTTTCAAAAATATTTTTCTTTCAACTGATCAGCGAAATTTTCGTCGGCAACTTCGCAACGTACTTGGATTTTCACCCCATCAAATTGGTTTATATAAAACCGCGCTCAGCCACCGTTCTGTGCGTGAAGGTGCGGATGAAAATAACGAGCGGCTCGAATTTTTAGGCGATGCAATTATCAGTACGATTGTAGCGCATTATCTTTTTATGCGTTATCCTTATAAGGACGAAGGATTTTTAACCGAGATGAGAAGCAAAATGGTAAACCGAAATCAATTAAATGATATTGCAGTAAAAATTGGTTTAAAAAAAATTACACTCTACAACCATTTTGACCATTCTTTGAAAATTTCCCAGATTTTCGGTAACACTCTGGAAGCCTTGACTGGTGCGGTTTATCTGGATAAAGGATACGAGGAAACAAAAAAATGGGTGACGGAAAGAATCATAAATCCACATTTATTTATGCAGGATTTGGAGAATCTCGACATCAATCAAAAAAATAAATTGTATGGTTGGGCTAATAAAAATGGGAAAGTTCTTGAGTTTGAAACAGTAAATGAAACTATGGAAAACGGAAGGCGGTTGTTTACAATCGGTGCAATGGTAGATGGCATTTTGATTGCAGAAGCAAAAGCGTTTAATAAAAAGGATGCCAGCCAGATCGCTGCTCAGATTGCTATTGAAAAATTAAATTTAATATGAAATTTGGAATTATAGGAAGTGGGAGTTGGGGAACTGCGCTTGCAAAAATCCTGACTGATAATAAGAATCAAATCAACTGGTGGTTGAGAAGCGATTCTAATATCAGTAAATTTAAAAGCCGTCGCCATAATCCGCAATATTTAAGTAACACCTTTTTTGATACCTCGCTTATTAATTTTTCTTCAAATGCCGAAGAAGTTATTTGCAACAGTGATACAGTTGTAATTGTTGTTCCGTCTGCCTTTGCAGCCGATGCACTTTGCGGATTGCCCAAAAAAATTTTTTACAATAAGAAAATTGTTTCTGCTGTAAAAGGAATTCTTCCACAACGAAATATGTTATTGAATGAATACCTTAAAAAAGAATTTGGCGTAGATCTGAAAGATTATTTTACGGTTCTTGGACCATGCCATGCAGAAGAAGTGGCCGCTGAAAAATTATCATATCTCACTTTTAGTGGAATTGATGTGGCAAATACAAATGAAATTGCAAATCATTTTAAAACCTTGTATTTAAATACGCTTCAGAACACCGATATTTTTGGTGTTCAATACGCAGCGGTTTTGAAAAACATTTATGCAATTGGTGCTGGAATTGCGCATGGGCTTGATTATGGCGATAATTTTTTGAGCGTTCTGATTGCCAATAGCGCTGATGAAATGGCAGGTTTTTTGCGAAAGGTCGGAATAGAAAACGTACAGGTTGGATCTATCGAACATCACGCAATGATGAAAAATAAAAAACCGCAAATAAATTATGCGGCTTCCGTTTATCTTGGTGATCTATTAGTTACCTGTTACTCTTTATACAGTCGCAATCGTACGTTTGGAAATATGATTGGCAAGGGATATTCGGTTCAATCTGCGCAACTGGAAATGAGCATGATAGCTGAAGGATATAATGCAAGTAAATGCATGTTTCTCAAAAATCAAAAAGTGAAAGCAGAAATGCCAATAGCAGAAATGATTTATAAGATTTTATGGAATGAACTACCCGCCGATAAAGGGTTTGGGAAAATAGAAAAAAATTTAGTTTAAACAATTGAATAATTAAAGCAATTTGAAACTTTTATTTCTCGTTTTTCTCGCAACGCTTATATTTTTTTCGTGCAAAAAGGATTCTTTTATTACGAGTTCTGCTGCAACGTTATTGACCGATGCTGATACTTTATCTTTTGACACGGTTTTTACAACCGTTGGATCAATTACGCAATCTTTTAAAATATTTAATAACAACGATCAGAAACTGAGATTGTCAGAAGTGAAATTATCTGGCGGAACTTCTTCAACTTTCAAAATTAATGTGGATGGAGCATCTGCTGCTGAAGTAAATGATGTTGAAATAAATGCGAATGACAGCATTTATGTGTTTGTCCAGGTAAATGTCAATCCTAGCGCATCAACACTTCCTTTTATTCTTCGTGATAGCATTCAGATAGTATATAATGGCAATAAAAAATTTGTTCAGTTGCAGGCTTATGGACAAAATGCAAATTTTTTAAAAAATAAAAGACTTACGGGAAATGTAAACTGGAATAAAAATCTGCCTTATGTAATTATTGGCGGGATCCAAATTGATACCAACGCAACGCTCAATATTTCTGCGGGAACAAAAATATTTTTACATGCTGATGCGCCCATTTTAGTTGATGGAACTTTGAAAGCAATGGGAACAAAAGCGGAACCGGTTATTTTCACAGGAGACCGTTTGGATGCAGATTACAGGGATTTGCCCGCAAGCTGGCCAGGAATTTATTTTCGCGGAACGAGCAAAAATAATTCTTTAAAACATACTATAATAAAAAATGCTTATCAGGGGATTATTTCACAAGGCCTTTCTGTAACAACAAATCCGAAAGTAACTTTGTCACAATGCATTCTGGACAATAGTTATGATGCCGGAATTCTTGGAATTAATACAAATATTTATGCCGATAATTGTTTGATCAGCAATTGTGGCAGCAATCTTCAACTGCAATTTGGCGGAGATTATCGTTTTATAAATTGCACAGTTGCTTCTTATAGCAACAATTATCTTACACACAAAAATCCCGTTTTGCAAATCTCAAATTCTATTACAGAAAACGGCGCATCTTTCACTGCCCCGTTAAAAGCTCTTTTTCAAAATTGTATTTTTTGGGGCGATGGTGGAACAGTTGATGATGAGATTGCTATTGACAAACAAGGTGCGGATGCTTTCTCTGTTTCCTTTGACCACATTTTGTATAAAGCAAAAGATGAAATTGAAAATGCCGCATTTGTTTCTTCCAAAAAAAATGAAAACCCACTGTTTGACAGCATTGATGTTTTTTTAAATATTTTTGATTTTCATTTCAAAAACAATCCGACTTCTCCGGCTGTGAATGCAGGAACACCCACGTCTTTTCTATACGATTTGGATGATAAAAAAAGAGATGCAACACCAGATATTGGATGTTATGAAAGATGAGATTTGGCTTTTGCAAATTGCAAATCGGTCAAATTTGTTTACTGGTGGTTATAAATTCTATTATTTAAGTTTAACATCACCAGATTGCAAATCAAAACTTATAATCATCCACAATCAAATCTGCTTCGCCAAGTTCCTCTTTCGGCTGCGTTGTTGCTACAGCAATTACTTTCATTCCTGCTGCTTTCGCAGATTTTATTCCTACAACTGCGTCTTCAAAAACCAAACAATTTTTTGGCTGAACATTCAACAGTGAAGCAACTTTTAAATAGATTTCCGGATCAGGTTTCCCTTTTTTTATGTGAGAAGAATTTACGACGGCTGTAAAATATTTTTTGATCAAAATATTCTCAAACATAAAATCAATATTGGGTTGGATACCGGATGTAGCAATGGCCATCGGGATATTTTTGTTTTTCAATATTTCTAAAAAGGCCATCAATCCCGAAACTGGTTTTATAAATGGCTGATAGATTTCGCGATAAAGCGCTTCTTTTTCCAAAGTGTATTGCGTAGCTTTTTCTTCACTTATTTCTTTTCCAAAAATGTATCTGACTGCGTCAAGGTTTGTGCGTCCGTTCAAGTGGGCGTTAAATTCTTCTTCAGAAATTCGTTTGCCGATTTTTTCTAAATATTTTTCCCATGTTTGCCGATGATAAGAGTTATTGTCAATCAAAGTTCCGTCAAGATCGAAAATCACCGCTTTGGTTTTAAATTTCTTCAATATTTTTTCAACCCTTCGTGGCAGCGAGTTTTCCATACTTTATATCAATTGTTTTAAGTTTAATGGTGTGCAAAGTTCGGTTAATTGTCATTGAATCTTTACCGAATCTATTTTTCTGAATCCGTACCTTTATAAAAAAAATTATGAAAAAGTTGTTTTATGCAGGATTTTCACTGTTGCTATTTTCATTTATTATTCCATCGTCAATTTCCAATACAATGAAAAGCGAAACGATTTACCAATTTAAAGTGCCTGCTTTAACGGGCGGAACGATTGATTTTTCACAATTTAAAGGAAAGAAACTGTTGATTGTAAATACGGCTTCTAAATGTGGGAACACACCTCAATACGAAGACCTCGAAAATTTATACAATAAATATAAAGACAAACTAGTAATCGTAGGTTTCCCCGCAAATAACTTTGGAGCACAGGAACCAGGCGACAACAATCAAATTGCTGAATTTTGTAAAAAAAATTACGGTGTTACTTTTCCCATGGCAGCAAAGGTTTCGGTGAAAGGGGATGACATGGCGCCGATTTATAAATACATCGTTGGATTGGCCGAAAACAATGGATTTGCTGATCCTATTAAATGGAATTTTACTAAATTTTTATTTGATGAAAACGGAAAACTTCTTACCGTTTTTTTTAATAAAGACAGGTTAATTCCAGATAATCCTGATGCAAAAGGTAAAGAGGCTTACGAAAAGTTAATGAAATATTTAGATTAAAAGGCTGCTCTTATAGTAAACAAACAAATTCCCATTTTTTTGTTTAAATATTTTTCTAGGGCTTAATTTTGTCTTGTATGCAATTTGACCAAATAGTCGCTCAAGAAGAAGTAAAACACCATTTAAAAGATCTCGTTCGGAAAAATCGTCTTTCTCACGCACTTTTATTTCTCGGCAGGGAAGGAAGTGGCTCATTGCCATTGGCGATCGCTTTTGCCCAATATATTTTTTGTGAAAAAGTAAATCCCGGATTAAAAAATAAAGAGATTTCATTGTTTGGCGATGAAAAACCTATTCATGATCAGATAATTTTAGAAGATAGTTGTGGCAAATGTTCTTCCTGCCTCAAGGTTAACCAGTTGATTCATCCTGATCTGCATTTTTCTTATCCTTCATTGAAAAAAGACAGCAAGCATGACCGAGTTTTGAGTACAGATTATATTGCTGAATGGCGCGAATTTATTCACCGCTTTCCATACAATACGGTAGCCGACTGGCTAAATTTTTTGAAACAAAATTCGAGGTCTAAGATAGAAAACCCCGTCAACAAACAAGGAAATATTACCGTTTTTGAATGTGATGATATTTCCCGTAAACTCAGTTTAAAATCTTTTGAGAGCGACTATAAGATCTTGATCATGTGGATGCCTGAATTTTTGGGTAAAGAGGGAAATAAGTTATTAAAATTAATAGAAGAACCCCCGCCGAATACGATTTTTATTTTTGTTGCCGAAGATGAAAATGCGATTTTGCCCACGATTTTATCCAGAACACAACTGATAAAAATTCCTTTTCTTACCAATAAAGAAATTGCAGATGCCTTAATAAAAAGTTATCAAGTAATTCCCCAGAAATCGGCAGAAATTGCAGCCGTTTCAGCGGGAAATTTTCGCGAAGCCTTGCAATTGTTAGAAAATCCGGAGGAAGATCTTCAGGCGCAGGTAAGAGAATGGCTAAATGTCATTTTAAAGAACAATGTGAGTTCACAATTAAAATGGCTTGATGAGATAAGCAAATTTGGAAGGGAAAAGCAAAAACAATTTTTAAAATATTTTATTCATTTGCTGGAGCAGGGGATTCGTGCTGGTTATTTGGATGAACGAGATTTAGTAATAATTCCGGAAAATGAAAGAGATTTCGCTTTTCGCCTAAATAAAATTTGCGGAACTGACCAACAGGAAGCTATTGTAAAGGAATTGGATAAAGCCATTTATTATATCGAAAGGAATGCACATGCTAAAATGTTATTTCACGCACTAACGATTCGTTTTTTCCACATTATTAGAGATAATTCGCTAATTTTGGTTCATTGAGTTTAAGGGTGAAGTGAGAGTCATTTATGATTTTTTAAGAGCTTTAATTATATTAATATTTATAAGTTAATGATAACCAACGTGCACAATAATTTTACTTATGAACCCTTGGTTGTTAGCCCAAAAAGATTGTATTATATATCTCTTCCAATTCTCCTTTTTTACAATTAATTAATTTAATTATTAGTATATGGGATGTACGAGTTGTGGTACCGGAAAACCAAATGGCTGTAAAAGCAATGGTGGCTGCAGTACTGGCGGATGTAACAGATTAAATGTATATGATTGGCTTTCCAATTTGCCAATTGATGATATGGAAAGCAGTTGCCGCATTATTGAAGTATCTTTTAACCAAGGAAGCCGGAAAGATTTTTATAGAAATAACACGATTAATATTCTCTCAAAAGGCGATATCGTTGCTGTGGAAGGCGTAAGCGGCTTTGATGTGGGGACAGTAAATCTTACCGGCGAATTGGTGAGACTTCAGTTAAAAAAGAAAAAAATTGAAGAGAAGAGTCCTGAAATCAAAAAGATCTTAAGAATAGCTACCGATAATGACATTGCAAAATGGAAAGAAACAAAGGCACGCGAACGTGAGGTTCTGATCAGAAGTCGCGCTATTGCCCGTCAATTGAAGGTTGATCTTAAGATGTCCGAAGTTGAGATTCAGGCCGATTCAAGAAAAGCTACTTTTTTTTATATTGCTGATGAGCGGGTTGACTTTCGCGAATTAATCAGGATTTATGCCAATGAGTTCAAAGTAAAAGTAGAAATGAAGCAAATTGGCGCGCGCCAGGAAGCTGGAAAGATAGGGGGAATTGGAAGTTGCGGTCGTGAACTCTGTTGTAGCACCTGGCTTACAGATTTTAAAAGTGTCAATACGAATGCCGCACGATATCAAAATTTAAGTATTAATCAAACGAAACTTAGCGGACAGTGTGGAAGATTAAAATGTTGCTTAAATTATGAATTAGATACTTACCTCGATGCTTTACAATATTTTCCGGATGACGCCGATGTTATTGAAGTGGCAAAAGGGCGGGCTTTTCTTGTAAAAAAGGATATTTTTCGCAACCTGATGTGGTACACAATGGCAGACAGTACCAAACATTATCCGCTTTCTATTGAAACAGTAAAAAAGATAAAAGAACAGAATAAGCAAGGAATAAGGCCCGAGGCCTTGGAAACAGTTGAAATTGTGAGCGGGAAGCCCAAAGAAGTAGAACCCGAATTTGTTGATGTGGTAGGCCAAATCTCTCTGAGGTCATTAGATAAAAACAATCGTAAAAGGAGAGGTAATGATAGGAACGATCGCAGAACTGGTCCTGCTGATAAAGGAACAGAAGACAGAAAGCAGCCGTCAAGAAAACCGGGGCAGGGAGGACAGGGAAGATCTTCGCAAAATCAGAAAAATAATTCCCGGGCAAATACGAACAGAAATCGGCCGCCAACCAAACCATAACGCATACACGAAACAGAATTAGGGGTTAAATCTTTAATTTTTCTTCTTTTGCTGTTTAGGTAACGGAAACTATATATATAGACAATAAAATTTCCCTTTCAATACGCGATCCGGTGACGTTGTTCATTTTATTGGCGTTTCATTTCTAAGATTATATTACGGCCACGCACTCACGAAAATTACCCATAATAAAGTTGCCGCTCTATTTCTTCCATCACAATATCAGGAACAAGATATCGTATTGATTTTTTTTGTTTGATCATTTCCCTGATTTGCGTGCTGGAAATTTCAAGTAAAGGCGCTTTTAGAAGCGTCATATTGTTGTTTAACATTTCCGCTTTAATCTTAAATTTTGGCCGTTCGTAAATAATTATGGGATACGTTTTTAATAAAATTTTCGAATTCTTCCACTTTTTTATATTTTGAAAGCTATCACTTCCAATAATTATAGAGAATTGATGTTGAGGATATTTATCTTTTAAGTAAGTGAGGGTATCAATCGTAAAGGATGGAACCGGAAGTTTAAATTCAACATTAGAGGTTCTTAATTTCTTTTCCCCTTCAATTGCCAGATCTATCAGTTGTTTTCTGTGGTTTTCATTAATCAAAGAATTTGGCTCTTTGAAAGGATTTTGAGGAGAGATTACGAACCAAATTCTTTCAAGCGAAGTATAATTTGCAATATAATTTGCAATAATTAAGTGTCCATTGTGAACCGGATTAAAGGAACCGAAGTACAAACCGATTGTCATTTTTAAAAGTAGGTTTTTAAAAGTTTATAATTGGTCTACAATGATTTGTTCTGCTTCGTCTAGCCTTAAGCTCAAAGAATACCCTGCTACTAACACATAAATTGGATCTCCTAGGGGCGCTTTTTTCCAAACAGTAATTTCTTCGTCCGGAATACATCCCATTTCCATTAGTTTTAAAACAATTTCATGGTTTTCAAAAGACTTAATTTTTACTTTTGTTCCTGTTTTTACTTGTGATAATTTCATTTTATAAACCCTCATTTCATCCCTTAAAACTTATAAATTTCAATAGCTCTTGAGTTCAATTACTTTCCATAAACATGATGTTTCCTTTATTTTGAAAGAGAAACTGCTTTTAAAGACGTTTCTTACATCAATTTTGAGTCAGGAGAAAGTTAACTTTAAAACGATCTCATATATATTTTGTAACGATGAATTTTTGTTAAAATTAAACCAACAATATCTTAATCATGATACATTGACTGATATTTTAACTTTTACCCTTTCAAATTCGATGAGACCTCTTGTTTCTGAAATTTATATAAGTATTGAACGTGTTAATGAAAATGCTGAAAAATTGAATATACCTTTTCTCAATGAACTTTATAGAGTGATGATTCATGGTATTTTACATTTGTGCGGGTATTCCGATCATTCTGATTCTGAGAAATTGATAATGCGCCAAAAGGAGGATTTCTACCTTAATCAGCTTTAATTATGCTTCTGTGTGTTTCACGTGAAACTCTTTTTTTTGTTTCACGTGAAACCTTTTCGAATAAAAAACCAATTGTAGTATTTTTGTGCAATGTTTCAAGAATACGATGTCATAGTAGTCGGTGCTGGGCATGCTGGCTGTGAGGCAGCGGCGGCGGCTGCAAATTTGGGTAGTAAAGTGCTTCTAATAACCATGAATATGCAGAATATGGCTCAAATGAGTTGTAATCCGGCAATGGGAGGCATCGCAAAGGGCCAAATAGTTAGAGAAATCGATGCTTTGGGTGGATATTCAGGAATTGTTTCTGACGAAAGCATGATCCAATTCAGAATGCTTAACAAAAGTAAAGGTCCCGCAATGTGGAGTCCACGAACCCAAAACGATCGAATGCTTTTTTCGAATAAATGGCGTTTAATGCTGGAAAAGACTCCCAATCTGGACTTTTACCAAGATTCTGTAATTGGTTTATTGAGAAGTACCCATAAAGTTTCCGGTGTAAGAACTGCCTTAGGTCATGAAATAAAATCAAAATCTGTTGTTCTGACCAATGGAACTTTTTTGAATGGAATAATTCATATTGGTGAAAAGCAATTGAAGGGCGGCCGTGTGGCCGAAAAATCATCCGGGGGGATTACCGAACAATTAGTAGAGTGGGGATTTGAAAGTGCAAGATTGAAAACGGGCACCCCGCCTAGAATAGACGGCCGTACTCTCGATTATTCAAAAATGGAAGAACAAAAAGGCGATGAAAAGTGTACAGGATTTTCTTTTTTGGGTACGAAAAAGCCCGCTGTGCAAAAAAGTTGTTGGATTACTTATACCAACAAGGAGGTGCATGATATTTTAAAATCCGGGTTTGCTCAAAGCCCGATGTTTCAGGGGAGAATTAAAGGGACTGGCCCAAGATATTGCCCCAGTATTGAAGATAAAATTAACCGTTTTTCTCAAAGAGAAAGACATCAACTTTTTGTAGAACCGGAGGGATGCGATACCATCGAAGTTTACATAAATGGTTTTTCTTCCTCTTTGCCCGAAGAGATACAATTTGAAGCTTTAAAAAAAGTTCCGGGATTTGAAAATTGTAAAATGTTTCGTCCAGGGTATGCGATTGAATATGATTATTTTCCACCGACCCAACTGAAAGTGAACTTAGAAACGAAATTAATTGAAAATTTATTTTTTGCCGGTCAAATAAATGGAACAACTGGTTACGAAGAGGCTGCCTGTCAGGGAATTATGGCAGGAATAAATGCCCATCAAAATATCATTAATCAAAGTCCGTTCATTTTAAAAAGGGATGAAGCATATATAGGAGTTTTAATAGACGATCTCATAAATAAGGGAACAGACGAACCTTATAGAATGTTTACTAGTAGAGCAGAATATCGTACTCTCCTGCGTCAGGACAATGCAGATATTCGATTAACAGAAAAAAGTTTTAGAATTGGCCTCGCTTCTCAGGATAGAATGGACAGAGTCATTAAAAAGAGAACAGAAATAAGGGAAATTCTTCAATTGTTGAATGAAATAAAATTGGAACCAGATGAAGTAAACGCTTTCCTTTCCGATAATTTAACGGCAAGTGTTCATCAAAAAATAAAAGCAACACAATTACTTTTAAGACCTGAAATTACTTTGGAAAATTTGATAAATAGTGTAGAAACTATCAATAGAAAAATGGAGAAATATTCTCGTACAGCACTAGAACAGGCCGAAATTCAGGTTAAATATGAGGTTTATATTGAGAAAGAGGTGGAAATGGTGAAGAAAATGAGTTCTTTGGAAGAACAAATAATTCCTGAAAGTTTTAATTATGAAAATGTATCTTCCTTATCAAATGAAGCCAGACAAAAATTTAAAAAAATCAGACCCCAAACCCTTGGCCAGGCTAGCAGAATAAGTGGTGTAAACCCAAGTGATGTTCAGATTTTAATGGTTTATATGGGCCGTTAATTTTCGTCTATTTATAACCTTTATAAAAGAATTATGGACATAGAGTTATCAGCGAATATTGAAAAGAAGACTGTTTTTGAAGCGGTGAAAGACTATTTAGAACAAAATGGCTTCGTCGTTGTAAATCTTGATCAAAACCGTCCCTGGGGCGGCTTTTATGTGATTGATGAAAATCAATCGCAGAAATTCATTGATTTCTTTTTTAGCGACGTGAAAGAATTTGGTAAAAGATCAGGCTCGGAAAAAACAAGCCCAAAAATATTAATTGTTGAAAAAGAAAAGCGGCTAAGTTGGCAATACCATCATCGGCGGGCCGAATTATGGAAAGTTATTGGAGGTGAAGTAGCGGTCGTTACAAGTGATAACGATAATGAATCTCAAAGAAAAATAAAAAAAACAAATGATATTATTGTTTTAAAGCAAGGTGAGAGACATCGTTTAATTGGACTGGACGGTTGGGGTATTGTTGCTGAAATCTGGCAACATACAAATAAAGATGAGCCAAGCAATGAAGAAGATATTGTAAGGCTTCAAGATGATTTTGGAAGATAAGTGATTGATTATCAGTCAACAGTAAGCCGTTTTCATTTTGAAAATCCCTAAAAAGAATTTTGTGGAACAAAACTCAAATATCCAGGTAATATAAAAGATAGAAATAGAGCGGTTTTTTGCCTTTTAAATTGTTATCTTTTTGCTGTTTTCTGATGCTTAATAGTTTCTAAAAGTTCTGTTTAATGCTTTTAGATTCTTTCTTGAGTTTTGTATTCCTACCCATATTACATTACAATGAAATTATTAAAGAAGCAAAAAATGGTTGGGCTTTCCAACCATTTTTCAAATAAATATCCATTCTTAAACTTATTCCTTGATCCGTTCTTCTTTCGAAACCACAACACTGTCTTTTGATCCTCCACGGGCAAGGGCAATAATTATTATTAAAACAATAATAGCGCCCACAACCCACATCCAGGGCTGAATTGAAGTGGAAGAAGTGGTAGTGGTAGTCGTTGAACTTGAGGATGAAGATCCGGAGCTATCCTGCCCGAATACTATTACCTGCATTAAAATGAGTGTTATCAATGTTACAACTGACCGGTAAAATTTTTTAATCGTTTCCATTTTAATTGTTTTTAGATAAAAAAAATAGATAATCAATTAACATGCCATTACGTTTTCGTTCTACGCTTTATTCGTGGTATCAAAAGTAGAAATAGAAATTTGAGCATTTTATTCATTTACTATAAATTCTGATCTATTTAGGATCAATAAATGAGCAAGGCTGCTAACTTTTAATTGTCAGCAGCCTTTACCATTACCCTTGCAGTATTATAGAATCTTATTTTTTTCATCAGCACATCAGCTAATTATTGCCCATTGCAGGTGGCACATCGGGTTGGCCCTGCTGATCATTCATGTTTTTGCGTTTGAAAATAGAAACATCTGCTTTACCAAAACGCCAGCTCAGATTCAATCTAACTCTCTGAGGATCTCTTTGTCGTTCAATATCCTGCACAGAAAAGATGTTATCAGAAAGACTTGATTCAGAATGAATTTTTGTAATCCTTGTTCTGAAAATATCATTTATACTTGCAGAAACCGAAAGTGATTTGTCTTTAAGGAAATCTTTTTTCAGTGCGGCGTCAAATCCATAAATCGGCTCGGAATATCCATTTGCTGTTGATAAATTTCCACCTCCCCAATGATTTCCGCCTCCACCGCCTCTTCCGGGTGGCAAAATAGTTTTGCTGGTATAATCACCGGTTAATTGAAGTGTAAACCGGGCTGGTAATGTGAAAGTGCTGTTTATTTTACCAAACCAACTTAATTTCTGGTTAGAAAGATTACTCGCCAGATTGCTTCCATTTATTTTTGAGTTGTAAAGATTTACGTTTGATGTAAGAGTCCACCAATCCGCAAGTTTATTGACAGAAATAATTTCAAGTCCATACGCCTCGGAACTATTCGCATTTACAAAAGAAGAAATAAATACAGAATCGTTAAAGGCGGGATTCGGATTTTTATCCCAATATTGATAATTGGAAATAAGATTGTTTGTACTTCTGTAATAAGCCGTTGCAATAATATTATTGCCGTTTTTAAAATTCACATCATATGAAAGTTCAAACAAATTGGTGAATTCAGGAACCAGCGAAGCATTGCCCACGCTGATATTCAGCGGATCGCTAAAATCATAATAAGGAATTAATTGCCAGAAATTTGGACGGTTTATTTTCCGGGAATAATTTAATTGGAGGTCCTGTTTGTCATTTATTTTTTGAGTTAGAAAAACACTGGGGAAAAAACTTAGTGGGAACGAATTACTAAACGTCTCACTTGAATCTACAAGTTCGCCGGAATATTTCGAGCTTTCAATACGACCACCCAACTGGTAAGTAAAGCCATTTATTTTTTGGGAAAAGGTAACATAGCCAGCATAAACCTGGTCGGTATATTTATATTTGCTGTTCAACGCTGGCAGGTTCATATATTTCCCCGTAGCACTATCCATTAAAAAGTTCAGATTATCACTATTTGAGTTTCTGACAGAGCCTCTCAATCCCGCTTCCAGCTTTATTTTATCGCTGATCGGGTTTGAATAATCGGTCTGGATAGTCAAGTTATCACTTGTCCCGCTTCCTGAAGTTCTTTGCTCTGACAACGGTCCGTTTGCAGAATTATCCGCTTTAAAATATTGAGTAGCGATATCCTGCAAATTCGAATTCTTGCTGTAATCATAATTTATATCAGCAGTAATATTTTTATTCGGCTTGGCAAAATTATGTTTGAAACTTAATTTTCCGTTGTAATTATTCCAGGTAAAAGTTCCATTGCTGTTACTTGTGCCGGTATTGTGAGTCGTTAGTGCATCAAAAGCAGTATCCCTGATGATATGTGTAAATTCGTTATCACCAAATTTTCCCCGCCGGAGACCGCCCGAAACCGTGAACGTGTTTCTGTTATCCATAAAATAGTCAAAGCCTATATTTCCGCCGGCCATGCGCCCGTCATTAATGGGTTTACTCGACTGAAAAAGATCAGCTTTTGTGCCATTTACATTATCCACCCGATCATTCGTTCTTGTGCTCTTTGATTTAAAATGGAAATAATTTCCACTGGCAAAGAAGTTGATTTTTCCTTGTTTGATATTAATATTTCCACCGACATTAGTTCCGCCCCTGGTGTCAGCGCCAACTCTAATATTTCCGTTGTAGCCCGGTTTTTTATTCTTCTTCATTACAATATTCAAAATGCCCGCGCCGCCGCCGGAAGCATCAAACTTTGCAGACGGATTGGTAATAATTTCAATACTTTCAATTTCATCCGCTGGTATTTCGTCAAGCGTCAACGTAGTAGGACGGCCGTCAATAAAAATTTGGGGAGTCTTATTTCTCAGCGTCACATTTCCATCAATATCCACATTTACGGAAGGTACATTTTTCATTACATCAACTGCTGTTCCGCCCACGCTCGTAAGGCTTTTATCCACATTAAATACTTTGCGGTCGATATTCATCTGTAGCAGGTTTTTATTGGCCGTTACTACCACATCGGCTAATTGCTTTTCTTCGGGAAGCAATTTAATATTGCCTAAATCTTTATCAATAGCGTTGATCATCTGGCTCATATCACCGCCATTCATTTTTAAATTGAAAGAAATTTGATCGTTATAAGGAGCATGACTAACAGCACTTATTAAAAGATGATAATTGCCAAAAACGGGTAATTTATCAATACTAAATTCACCTTTTTTGTTAGTGAGCATCGCTGCTACAACGGTAGTTTTAGTCTGTTTTGTTGCGGTGTCTCTCACACTTTTTGTAAGCTGAACAGAAGCTGCCTCTATAGGTTTGTTCGTATTTCCATCAATCACTTTTCCATAAAAATGCCCCATGTTCATATTTCTTTCTGCTGTCTGCGTCCGGCCGCCAGCCTTGGGATATTGAGCTACCACGGCTCCAGCCGAAATTACCATTAAAAAAGTAAGGTAAATTTTATTAATTTTCATATTGAAACGATTTATTTTTATTCAGGCGGCAAATCTCAAATGATAATTTTAAAACAAATTTTTAATTATAGATGAATGGTATTTAAAACAGAGCAGGCGGCGAAAATGTGTTAACATATAAAGTTTATCAAAATCAAAAATTCCTATAAATTGAATTCATCTTTTTTGAAAATATAAACTTACAAGCGCAAGTACGGATTTGTTTTTTAGATGGAATTTTTAATTAATTTTGCTCTTCTCAAAAACGGTGGTTGTAGCTCAGTTGGTTAGAGCATCAGATTGTGATTCTGAGGGTCGTGGGTTCGAGCCCCATCATCCACCCAAATAATATTTTTTGACATTTCTTTCAAACAACAAATATTATTTCCTTAACATACTATCGCATCCTGACTTCACAAAATCCAACGAATTAGTGAGGTTCCCACGAACCTTTCAAAAATTTTCAACCAAATAAAAAGGCCCTACACAAAATATGTAAGGCCAAAATCTATAAATCTATAATCTTCCTACGCTTCCACTTTCTGGGTCCGCTGCGTTTTCTTTCTTTCGTCTTCGTCAAGAATTACTTTACGCATCCGGATGAATTTCGGCGTTACTTCTATGCACTCATCCTGCTGAATATATTCCATACATTCTTCCAAAGTCATCTGTGTTTTTGGAGCAATGCGCGATGCATCATCTGCACCACTCGCGCGATGGTTTGTTAATTTTTTCGGCTCTGTGGCATTTACAATTAAATCTCCCGGTTTGATATGCTCCGCAATAATTTGTCCTACATAAACTTCTTCTCCCGGGTCAACAAAAAATCTTCCACGATCTTGTAATTTATCAATAGAATACCCCGTCGTTCTATCCTGGTTTTTGGAGATTAAGACACCATTGCTTCTTCCTGGAATGTATCCTTTCCATGGTTTGAATTCGAGAAAGCGATGTGCCATTACGGCTTCGCCTGCTGTATTGGTAAGCATGTTGGAACGTAAGCCTATTAAACCTCTTGAAGGGATTTCGAATTCAAGATGCTGCATTTCGCCTTTGCTTTCCATGATCAGCATTTCACCTTTTCTTTGTGTAACCAAATCAATTACGCGGCCACTGTATTCTGCCGGTACATCAACAACGAGATTTTCATAAGGCTCACATTTTTTGCCATCAATTTCTTTAGTAATTACCTGAGGCTGCCCCACCGTTATTTCGTAACCTTCTCTTCTCATGGTTTCTACCAAAATGCTTAAATGCAAAATACCACGTCCATAAACCATAAAACTATCAGCGCTATCAGTTGCGCTCACCCGCAAAGCGAGATTTTTTTCCAATTCTTTTTCTAACCGGTCTTTTAAATGCCTGGAGGTAACAAATTTCCCATCTCTTCCAAAAAAAGGCGAATTATTAATGCTGAATTGCATGTTCATTGTCGGCTCATCCACGCTGATAATTGGAAGGGCTTCTGGATTTTCAAAATCGGCAAGGGTTTCACCAATGTTAAATCCTTCCACACCAACAACCGCGCAAATATCCCCTGCTTTTACTTCTGGCACTTTCTTTTTACCTAATCCTTCGAAAACATATAATTCTTTCACGCGTGTTTTTTGAACCGTTCCGTCCAACTTCATCAAAGACAAAGGCTGGTTATCTTTTATAATTCCGCGCGCCACTTTTCCTACAGCAATTCTTCCTAAAAATGAAGAATAATCCAGCGAAGTAATTTGCATTTGCAAAGTTCCTTCTTCATGAGATGGCGGTGGAACTTTTTCTAAAATAGTATCTAATAAAGGGAAAATATTATCAGTTGGTTCAAGGGTTGTATTCATCCAGCCTTGTTTGCTTGAGCCAAAAATCGTGGTAAAATCCAACTGTTCTTCCGTAGCATCGAGGTTAAAAAACAATTCAAATATCGCATCATGAACTTCATCCGGACGACAATTTGGTTTATCAACTTTATTAATTACAACAATCGGACGTAAACCCAACTGCAACGCCTTTTGCAATACAAAACGGGTCTGCGGCATCGGGCCTTCAAAAGCATCTACGAGCAACACAACGCCATCCGCCATTTTTAAAACGCGCTCCACTTCACCACCAAAATCACTATGGCCGGGAGTGTCAATTACGTTAATTTTTACGCCTTTGTAAGTGACGGAAATATTTTTACTAAAAATGGTAATCCCGCGCTCTCTTTCCAGATCGTTGTTGTCCATAATGAGTTCGCCGGCTTCCTGGTTTTCGCGGAAGATATTGGTACTGTGTAAAATTTTATCAACCAAAGTCGTTTTACCGTGGTCAACGTGTGCAATAATTGCGATGTTTCTGATATTCATAAATTATTTTAACCTAAGGGCAAATGCCCAAAATTTTTTGAGGGTGCAAAGGTACGTTAAAACAGGTTCTCATCAAGATTAAAAGAGAAAGTTAACAGTTAAAGAATTTGTATTTATACAGAATTTTTCATTGTTGATTGGCACGTTGTTTTCTATAAGAAATTCTCCAAAGAATAAATTATTTGAAAAGATTTTCTTGCCCCTGTTTATTTATGCATTCTACTTGATCTAAGTAGGCGTCGTAAGTTATTTGTTGCCCATTAGCGGCGAAAGAGAAGATCTTGCATGGGCTCCCCGTTTCAGCAGTTATTTTTATTTTCTTTTTGGGAAAAAGAGGTTTTGGCTTCTTTGGAGCCATATTTTCTTTTCTGCAAGAACTTTCCCCAGGGTTGGATTTTATTCCCAGGTTTACGATTGCCTGGTTTGTGCGAAAAAAAGAAATGAAAAATAATCACGAAGTAAAAGGTATAAAATTTGCCTATTAAATCACATAACAACTCTTTTTAGTATACGAACAAATACGCGATTTTTATTTCCTTTTGAATTGCCACCCTCAAGGAATCTTAAAAGCTATTGAAGAAAAAATGTAGTTTTAGAATTCCTAAAATTATTGCAATGAAAAATCTCTCCATTCCTTTATCCTTAATTTTTTTCACTAATATTTGCGTCGCACAAGACAGTATAACGGTCATGGACATACGCAGTTTTGAAAAAGTTATCAGTGTGCATTTTACGGAAGCAAAAGAAGATTCTCTTCTTGATCAGGTGCAACAAAGAGCAAAAGAGTATGATAAAATGCATACCTTTTCTTTGGTCAATTCCGTCCCAATGACTATGGCAGAAAGCCCCCTGCTGCCGTATATGAGCCTTAATAAAAAACAATTGCCTGTAAAATTCGACATTCCTTCCGCAATAGGCCTTCCGGCAAATAAAGACGAACTTGCTTTTTATTCTCTCCCACAATTGGCTTCTTTGCTGAAAAATAAAAAGATCACTTCTGTTGAACTAACAAAGTTTTTCATTAATCGCTTAAAGAAATTTGGTGACACACTTCATTGTGTTATTTCATTAACAGAAGACATTGCAATGAAGGAAGCAGCCGAAGCGGACAGGGAAATTGCTGCTGGTAAATATCGCGGTCTTCTTCATGGAATTCCTTATGGATTAAAAGATCTGTTTGCGGCGAAAGGAACGAAAACCAGCTGGGGCGCGAAGCCTTATAAAGACCAGGTGATTGATAATAACAGTTATGTGTACACGAAATTAAAAGAGGCCGGAGCAGTGTTAATTGCAAAATTATCAATGGGTGCTTTGGCGATGGATGATTATTGGTTTGAAGGACAAACAAAGAATCCGTGGAATATGACGGAAGGTTCCAGTGGTTCTTCTGCCGGATCAGCATCAGCAACGGTTGCAGGACTTGTTCCTTTTGCGATAGGAACAGAAACCTATGGTTCAATTATTTCTCCATCCACAGTCTGTGGCGCAACGGGATTGCGGCCAACCTTTGGTTCTGTAAGCCGCTCAGGAGCGATGACACTTTCATGGAGTCTTGATAAAGCCGGCCCAATTTGCAGAAGCGCCGAAGATGCTGCCATCGTTTTTAATTATTTGCACGGAACGGATGGCAAAGATGCTGCTGCTGTAAACATGCCGTTTAATTATAAAGAAAAAGTTGACTTATCTAAAATAAAGATCGCTTATGCAAAAAATTATTTTGGGAAAAAAGATACTTTGGGGAATGAAAATAATGTGTTGGAAGTTTTTAGAAAAGCAGGTGCAACGCTGATTCCTGTTGACTTTCCTGATTCGGGAGTTTATAATTTTGATATGATTGGAATTGTGATTGGAGCGGAAAGCGCAGCGGCATTTGATGGATTTACCAGGACCGGGGTTGATGATAAAATGCCGCGGCAAGGCAAAGGCGAATGGCCAAATTATTTTCGCGCGGCGCGCTTTATTCCTGCAGTAGAATACATTAATACAAACCGCCATCGTTATCTTTTGATACAAAAAGTGAATGAAGTGATAGAAAAATATGATGTAATTATTTGTCCTACATGGGTGGGAAACCAGGCCGCAATTACCAACTTAACCGGCAATCCCGCTATCAGCATTCCGACTGGGTTTAATAAAGAAAAGACACCAACAAGCATTACTCTTGTTGGTAACCTGTATGACGAAGCTACTTTACTGGAAGTCGCAAAAATCTACCAAAATGCAACTGAATGGAATAAAATGCATCCGGAGTATTTCAAATAGACAACCTAAGGATAACATGAATTTTTTCACCAATTAACCAAGGTTACAATTATATTTGATCCTGATTCTAAAGTTTAAAAGCAACTACATGTATAAATTATTACTTCCTTTTCTATTCCTTTTTATTTTTCAATCTTCATTTTCCCAGACTAAAAAGATCATAGGTTTTTCTGATAAAAACTCAGAAACACAATTATCCCTTGAAACTCAATTCGATAAAAATCTCAGCGCTGAAAATATTGGAGCAACGATGAAAATTCTTTCGGCAAAGCCACACAACATCAGCTCTCCCGGAAGTAAGGCGAATGCAGAATATATTTTGGATCAGTTTAAAAATTTTGGGTGGGATGCCCAAATTGAAACTTTTCATGTGCTGTTTCCCACCCCTAAAACAAGAATTCTTGAAATGACTTCTCCAACTTCTTATAAAGCAATTTTGAAAGAACCTGCATTAAAAGAAGATCCTACAAGTGGGCAGGAAGGACAGTTGCCAACGTACAACGCATTTAGCGCCGATGGTGATGTTACTGCAGATTTGGTATTCGTAAACTATGGCTTGCCACAGGATTATGAAGTGCTTGATAAAATGGGCATTGATGTCAAAGGAAAGATTGTAATTGCAAAATATGGACATAGCTGGCGGGGTACAAAACCAAAAATCGCACAGGAACATGGCGCCATTGGTTGTATCATTTACAGCGATCCGGCTGATGATGGATATTTTGCAGGCGATGTATATCCGAAAGGGCCATTCAAAAACGAATATGGTGTACAAAGAGGATCTGTAATGGACATGGTTATTTATCCCGGCGATCCTTTAACTCCCGGCATTGGTGCTACGGAAGATGCAAAAAGATTAGACAGGCTTAAGGCGCCGAATCTTTTAAAAATTCCTGTTTTGCCGATCAGTTATCATGATGCAAAACCTTTGCTGGAAGGACTTTCCGGCGCCAATGTCCCAAATAATTGGCAGGGCGGTTTGCCGTTTGCTTATCACATCGGTCCCGGCAAAACAAAAATTCATTTAAAAGTTGAATTTAACTGGGACGTGGTTCCATGTTATGATGTAATCGCAAAAATTAAAGGTGAAAAATTTCCTGACGAATGGGTAATCCGCGGCAATCACCAGGATGCGTGGGTGAATGGCGCAGCAGATCCCATCAGCGGATTATCCTCATTACTTGAAGAAGCAAAATCTATAGGTGCACTTTTGAAAACCGGCTGGAAACCCGATCGCACGCTGGTTTATTGTGCCTGGGATGGAGAAGAACCTGGCTTGCTCGGTTCCACGGAATGGTTGGAAACCCATCAGAAAGAACTGCAGCAAAAAGCAGTGGTTTACATTAACTCCGATGGAAATGCGCGCGGCTTTTTATATGCCGAAGGATCACATGCATTGGAACCTTTGATGGATGAAATTGCGAAGACGGTAATCGATCCGCAAACAAATGTGACTGTGTTTGAAAGGAAAAAAGCACACGATGCAATCAGTGCAGCGACGACAGAAGGCAAACAAAAAATTTTAGATGAAAAAGAATTAAAATTAGGAGCGATGGGCTCAGGGTCGGATTATTCTTCATTCATTCAACATGCCGGAATTCCCTCGCTGAATCTTGGCTATGGTGGTGAAGGAAGTGGTGGCGAATATCATTCGATTTATGATTCTTATTATGATTTCACCACCTTCAAAGACCCGGGTTTTAAATATGAAGTGACACTTGCACAAACCGCTGGGAGGGCTGTTTTGCGCATGGCGAATGCAGAAGTTTTGCCTTTTGATTTTACCCATTTATATAAAACCATCAACGGTTATGCTGACGAATTGGTAAAACTTTTAAATGATTCAAGAGCGTCAACAGAAATAGAAAATAAAATAATTAAATCGGCATTTTATAAATTGGGTGAAGATCCAACAAAAAAGTTCATCGTTCCGGGTGTGAAACCGGAAGTTCCTTTCCTGGATTTTTCTCCTTTACAAAACGCTCTGGTTGAGTTAAAAAAAAGTGCGGACAGTTTACAAGTCGTTTTTCAAAATAAAATAAAAAACAATTCTGTAAGCAAAGATTTTAATCAATCCCTTTACCAAGCTGAGCAACAGTTGTTAAATGAAGATGGATTGCCGAGAAGAGAATGGTATAAACATACGATTTATGCACCAGGATTTTACACAGGTTATGGTGTAAAAACTATGCCCGGCATCCGCGAAGCCATTGAACAAAGAGAATGGAAGGAAGCGCAGGAACAGATTATTGTTGATGCTAAAGCCATTGTTAAACTTTCCGATTATTTAAAAGATATAGCTGGGAAATAAAAACGAAAAGAAGATACGCTATAATAGCAAGCTAATAGCCGGAAAGAGCTTAAAAATTATAGGGAAAGCCAGGTTTAGTTGCAATCAGCAAACCAACAAATAAACAGGGTTCTTATTTTTTTGCTGGGTTATCTTTTTTGATTTTCAGTATAAATAATAAAACAAAACAAGATGGGTCATATAAGAATCCTTTCCGAGAAAAAACGAATCGCTTTGGTTGCTCATGATAATAAAAAGAAAGACCTGATAGAATGGGCTTATTATAACAGAACCGTTTTATCAAGGCATGAGCTTTTTGCTACCGGAACGACAGGAAGATTGATAGAAGAAAAATTGAATCAACCCGTGAAAAAATTATTAAGCGGTCCTCTTGGCGGCGATCAGCAAATGGGTGCCATGGTGGCTGAAGAAAGATTAGACATGATGGTTTTCTTTTGGGATCCGATGGAGGCCCAACCACACGATAGCGATGTAAAAGCCTTGCTGCGACTGGCTGTTGCCTGGAATATCCTAATGGCCTGCAACCGAACCACAGCTGATTTTATTCTTACTTCTGTTTTAATGCAGGAAAATTATCCGGTCGTTATTCCAGATTATTCGGGATACCTGACAAGGAAATTGATTGAATAAGTAATAATTTATTTGAAATAATACGGAAGCGATCCGGTTGCTTTACAATTTCGTTCAGTGTTTGGGACACAGCCAAGATAAGATTTTGGACTTACTGGCAGCTTCTTTCTTCGTACCATTTAAGGCCTCCCGATACTCTTTTGAGGTCTTTCTCTAAAGATAGTTTTATATGGCATTCATCATTTCTAATGATAAAATAACTTCCCTATCATTTTATCTATTTTCGCTCGTGGTACACCTTTACCATCTTTTTGGTGTTGTTCAAGTTCGTTATCCAGCATTGTTTTAAACTCCTCTGAATATTTATCCTTTCAAAAAAAATCATAAATCTCTTCAAGTTTGCCTTCTGAAGAGGTATTGATTAAAGCATATAGTTTTTGTCGGAGAACTGTTGGTTAATGAAAATTAGTGTTCCCGAAAGTAAAATTTCAAGAAAGCATTTTAAAACTTATTAGACTTTTCTTCACTTTTCCTTTTCCTCATTCAGTTGTAAATTGCATATTCCTATGCCTTTTCAACTCATCTCCTCATATAAGCCTGCGGGTGACCAACCGGAAGCAATTGAACAGCTTACACGTGGAGTTTTAACTGGTGAAAAATATCAAACTTTATTAGGAGTTACCGGAAGTGGTAAGACTTTTACAATGGCTAATGTGATACAAAATGTGCAACGACCAACGCTGATCCTTACTCATAACAAAACGCTTGTAGCCCAGTTATATGGAGAGTTTCGCCAATTTTTTCCTGATAATTCTGTCGGGTATTTTGTTTCTTATTATGATTATTATCAACCGGAAGCTTACATGCCGGTGAGCGATACTTACATTGAAAAAGATCTGAGTATAAATGAAGAATTAGATAAATTAAGATTGGCTGCCACTTCACAATTATTAACCGGAAGAAGAGATATTATTGTCGTTGCCAGCGTAAGCTGTATTTATGGAATTGGTAATCCAAAAGATTTTGCCGAAGGCGTTGTAAGAATTGAGGAAGGACAAACGATTAGCCGGCAGGGATTTTTACACTCTTTGGTAAATAGCTTGTATTCCCGCACGCAAGGTGATTTTGCAAGAGGCACTTTTCGGGTGAAAGGCGACACAGTTGACATCAATCTTCCGTACATGGATAATGGTTATCGCATCACTTTTTTTGGCGATGAAATTGAAAGTATTGAAACGCTGGAACTGAGTTCGGGAAAAAGAATTTCAAAGGTTGAAAACGCAGCCATTTTTCCGGCAAATTTATACATTGCGCCAAAAGATAAATTGCAGCAAATCCTTTATGAAATTCAGGATGAAGCGGCAAGGCAAACAGAATATTTTAAAGAAACCGGGAAATATATTGAAGCGCAAAGAATTTCTGAAAGAGTGAATTATGATGTGGAAATGATTCGCGAACTAGGCTACTGCAATGGTGTCGAAAATTATTCCAGATTCTTTGACAGGAGAGAACCGGGCACACGCCCATTTTGTTTGCTCGATTATTTCCCCAACGATTTTTTATGCATCATTGATGAAAGCCATCAAACGATTCCGCAAGTGAGCGGAATGTATGGCGGTGACCGTTCAAGAAAATTGGTTTTAGTGGATTATGGCTTTCGTTTGCCATCGGCTCTGGACAATCGTCCATTGAATTTTAATGAGTTTGAAAGTATGCTCAATCAAACAATTTTTGTGAGTGCAACACCCGGTGATTTTGAATTGGAAAAAACAGGAGGCGTAGTAATCGAGCAGGTTGTAAGGCCAACAGGTTTGTTAGATCCACCGATAGAAATTCGTCCTTCCATAAATCAGATTGACGATTTGCTTGACGAAATTGATAAGAGAGTTACGAAAGGAGACCGTGTTTTGGTAACGACTTTGACAAAAAGAATGGCAGAAGAAATGGATAAATATTTGCATCGCATCAATATCAAATCAAAGTATATTCATAGCGAAATTCATACTCTGGACCGGATAGAAATTTTGCGTGAATTGCGTTTGGGAGAAATTGATGTATTGGTTGGTGTTAATCTTTTGCGCGAAGGTTTGGATATTCCTGAAGTTTCGCTGGTAGCGATTTTAGATGCGGATAAAGAAGGATTTTTGCGTAATGAAAGATCACTTACACAAACTGCCGGAAGGGCGGCCCGCAACGTTGATGGACTTGTAATTTTTTATGCTGATAAGATAACAGAAAGCATGCAAAACACCATTGACGAAACCAACCGGAGAAGGGAAAAGCAAATTCAATATAATATTGAACACAATATTACACCTACAACGATTTTCAAATCCATTGAGCAGATCATGGGGCAAACTTCCGTGCTGGATATCAAAGGAACCGTCGATTCTCCTTACGCAATAGACGACTCAGTATCTATGATCGCCGCTGAGGACCAGGTGGAATACAAAACCATTCCCCAAAGGCAAAAAGCAATATCCCAAATTAAGCGACTGATGGAAAAAGCCGCGAAGGATATGGATTTCATGGAGGCAGCAAGACTGAGAGATGAAATGTTTAGGATGCAAAAAGAGTTGGAAGAGATGAAGTAGGGACAAATTGCGACCTGTCCACTAAAAAATATTTGCCACTCGTTATAACAGTTATCTTTTTTTGTTAAAACATTTCTTATGCAAACCAATTTAAAAAGAATCGGCAATTCTTTTGAGGTAATACTAAATAAAAAATTGCTTAAAGAAGCTGGCATAGTGACGATACAGATATTACTATTGAAGCAAAACTAAATTCTATTATTATACGCCAATTAATAAATGCAGCCTTAAAACCGTGATTTAAGTACCTGGCAAAAACAAATAAAGGATGCGATAAAAAAAAGACCAAAAACCAGAGAAAACGTTGGGGGAACAAAATTTCTGAAGCTGAAGAAAACGAATGGACATGGTAAAATCAATTAAACAATTCGATGTATGGATTATTGAATTGAACCAGCTCCCCAAATTAAAAAATCGCGGACGGCTGTTGTTGTGTCTAATAATGTTATTAATGAATTATATTCCACTATTATTGTTGCTCCTTTAACCAGTACATTTTGAAATTGTCCTTCCCGTATTGACACTGATTTTGGAAATAAAGGTGGTCAAATAGCAGTAGATCAGTTGAAATGTTTTGATAAAGCAAGATTAAAAAAAAGACAGGCCCCTTTACTAAATCGGAGTGTGATGACCTTATAGGTATGCTTTCTTACATTTTTCAACCGGAATAATTTGTTTACCAATCACCAACTTAAAATTGGCTTGCATGACAAAAAATTAAAAATAAAAATCTCTGATATTTGTTTATTTACTGTAAAAAGGATTCCTTATTTTATCACTAAAAATGCGGGTTTTGCTTTCAAAACTTTCTCATAAATCACACAACTTTCAGTATGCGCTCCGGGCAAATATCCTGTGCTCATTAAAAACTCATTTACAATTTCACCGCCGGTAAAACGGAAAGTGGTTTTAAAAATCTTCACCCATTCTTCTTTTGCTTTTGGATGATGATGATCGAGCCATTTTTTAAATGAACCAAATTCTTTTTGGATTTGTAAAATCGTTATTGCGTTCTCAATCGCCGCATTTATTTTCAGGCGATTGCGAATAATTCCGGCATCATTCATCAATCTTTCAAAGTCCTTTTCTTTAAAGGAAGCTACTTTTCTTATGCTGAAATCTTTATACGCTTTTTTAAAATTCTTCTGCTTCTTCAAAATAGTATCCCAGCTTAATCCTGCCTGGTTTATTTCGAGGATCAATCTTTCGAAAAGCTCATCATCGTCTTCAATCGGAAAGCCATAAAAATTGTCGTGATAAATTCTATGTAAATTGTCTTTATCCATTGCAATTACTGCTTCACAATAGGACGAAGGTTTGTTCATAATCTAATTTTATAAAATAAGTTTCGAAAGTAAATAAATAAGAATAAATAATTTTTAATTAAAAATAGTAAACAAACAATTTTGCCTTTTTTCTATTTGTAATTTTTTTTTTTCGATTATGAGTTTCTCTTTTATTCATATTTTTCTTGATATTTTTTTATTTTGTGTAGGTAACTAATTTATTCAATGAAAAAAGAAACCACTTCCTGGTACAGCCCATCCGTAAATAAAGAAATGCCGATAGCGACTTACGGAGATTATGGGTTTGCGCTTTTGCTGATTCCAACAGCGGCTGCTGATTATTTAGAGTATGAGCGTTTTCAATTAATTGATTCCCTTTTACATTTTATAAATTCAGGAAAAGTAAAAGTGTTTTCTATCAACAGTATGAATAATGAAAGCTGGATGAATAATGAAATGTTGGGCGAACATAAAGCGATCCGTCACAATCAGTTCAATCACTATGTTTTTAATGAAGTTATTCCATTTATAAAGAACAGCACTTCACAGGAAACGCCCATCATTACTTGTGGCGCGAGTTTCGGAGCTTTGCATAGTATGAATTTATTTTTAAAACGTCCTGACATCATTAATGGTGTTATCGCCATGAGCGGGGTTTATAGTTTGCATGAATACACAAAAGGTTTTAATGATGAGCAGGTTTATTATAATTCGCCGATGAATTATTTGCCAAATCTTACAGATCCTTTTTATCTCAATAATATTCGTAAAAGCCACCACATTCATATTCTTTCAGGCAGTGGCGATCATGAAGATCCGCAGGCATCAAGAAATTTTGCCGGCGTTCTTTACAACAAAGAAATCAATTATGAACTGGATATTTGGGGAAATGACATGCATCACAATTGGCCTACATGGAGGGCGATGCTGCCTTATTATATTGAATCAAGATTTTAAAAACAGCCAGCGGAATCAGAAGCCAGAAAAGCAAAAGATTTCCTATATAAACTCGAGGGTTATTTTTCCCTTCTTACTATTTTGTAAATTTACCGGATGGAAAAAAAATTATTTCTGCTAGATGCGATGGCGCTGATTTATCGTGCTTATTATTCAATGATCAGAAGCCCGATCATTACCACAAAAGGAAAAAACACAAATGCTCAATATGGATTTACCACCACTCTTTTTGATCTTTTAAAAAAAGAAAATCCTACGCATCTTGCCGTTGCTTTTGATACAGTAGCGCCAACTGAAAGACATACAGATTTCGCCGCTTATAAAGCGCAAAGACAAGAAGCCCCAGAAGATTTAATCATTTCAATTCCCGAAATAAAAAAAATTATTGAAGGCTTTAATTTGCCTTGTATTGAATGCGATGGCTATGAAGCGGATGATATAATCGGTGCGCTTGCACAACAGGCGGAGAAAGATGATTATAAAGTTTTTATGGTTACGCCTGACAAAGATTTCGGCCAGTTAGTTACCGAAAACATTAAGATTTATAAACCCGGCTACCAGGGCGGAAAAGTGGAGATAATGGGCGAGAAAGAAGTATGTGAAAAATGGGGAATTAAAAATGTAAACCAGGTGATTGATATCCTCGGATTAATGGGTGATGCGAGCGATAATATTCCAGGCATTGCAGGTGTTGGTGAAAAAACGGCCGCAAAATTATTAGCTCAGTATGAAACGCTTGAAAATGTTTTGGCAGATGCAGAAAACATTAAAGGCGCTTTAGGAGAGAAGATTCGTGCGGGAAAAGAAATGGCCATTTTAAGTAAGAAATTAGCTACGATTATTACGGATGTTCCCTGCAAATTTCATGAAGAAGATTTTCGCGTAAAAGCTTATAATGTTGAAGCGCTGAAAGATATTTTTACTGAACTCGAATTTAAAACCTTAGGCAAAAGAATTCTCGGAGACGAGTACAATGTTTTTGTGATTGAAAAACAGGTAGTGCAAACTGATCTTTTTGGAAATGCAATGGAAATGCCGGTTCAGAAACCAAAGGAAGAAAAAGTTGTAGAAGAGAAACCCGGGCTTATCGCTGAAAAAAACATCAGCAATACAAATCATAATTATTATTTAGTTGAGGGCGAAAACGCAATCAATGATTTAGTGAAAAAATTGTTACCGCAAAAAGAAATTTCTTTTGATATAGAAACGACCAGTATTGACGCCAACGATGCAGAATTAGTTGGGTTAAGTTTCTCTTTTAAACCTGGAGAAGGATATTATGTTCCCATGCCTGTGGACGAACAAATAATCACAAATTTGCTTTTCCTTTTTAAGCCGTTGTTTGAGGATGAAACTAAAATATGGATCGGGCAAAATATTAAATACGATTTGCTTGTTTTAAAATGGTATGGCATTGAATTTAAGGGAGCCCTTTTTGATACAATGCTTGCTCATTATGTCATTGAAAGTGATAGCCGCAGAAATATGGATTTGCTGAGTGCTCAATACCTTGGATATCTTCCGATTGCTATTGAAGAAGTGATTGGCAAAAAAGGCAAAAGCCAGGTTACGATGCGCGAGGTGGATGTAGAAAAAGTAAAGGAATATGCGGTGGAAGATGCTGACATTACTTTACAGTTAAAACAAATATTTTCTCCCTACTTAAAAGCAAAAGAAGTTGAAAAAGTTTTTGAAGAAGTTGAATCACCTTTAATAAAAGTATTGCTGGATATGGAGTTTGAAGGGGTAAACGTGGATACTGATTTTCTAAATGTTTACTCAAAAGAATTGGAAACAGAAGCACGACGCTGCGAAGAAAGTGTGTATGAACAGGCGGGAATCAGATTCAACCTTGCGTCGCCAAAACAATTAGGAGAGGTGTTGTTTAATAAAATGCAATTGGGTGGTAAAATTAAAAAAACAAAAGGCGGGCAAAATGCTACGGGAGAAGATGTGCTTCTGAAACTGGCTAAAGAAAACCCAATTGTTGAAGACGTTTTAAACTTTAGGGAACTCACGAAATTAAAATCAACGTATGTAGATGCATTGCCGCAATTAATCAATAAAAGAACTTCGCGTGTGCATACCTGTTATGGCCAGGCGATTGCGGTTACCGGAAGATTAAGCAGCAATAATCCGAATCTTCAGAATATTCCGGTAAGAACAGAAAGAGGCCGCGAAATCAGGAAAGCTTTTGTGCCTCGCAACAGCGATCATTTAATTATTTCAGCAGATTATTCCCAGATTGAATTGAGAATCGTTGCGGCTATAAGTGGCGACAGTGCTATGTCTGAGGCGTTCCGGCTTGGAAAAGATATTCATACAGCGACAGCAGCAAAAGTTTTTAATGTAGAAGAGGATGACGTCACAAAAGAAATGCGTTACAAATCCAAGAGTGTAAATTTTGGAATTATTTATGGACAAGGGGCTTTCGGGCTAGCAGAAAATCTGGGCATCAGTCGTTCGGAAGCAAAAGAGATTATTGAAAATTATAAAAAGCAATTTTCCCACATTGAAAAATATATGGAAGAAATGAAACAATTCTGCAAGACTAACGGTTATGTACAAACGCTAATGGGAAGAAAGCGCTGGCTGAAAGATATTAATTCTTCCAACTTCACCGTTCGTAGTTATGCAGAAAGAAACGCGATCAATTCGCCGATACAGGGAACTGCAGCGGATATGATAAAGCTGGCGATGATAAAGATTCATAGCGAGTTTAAAAAAAATAATTTCAAATCAAAGATGATCATGCAGGTGCATGATGAATTGGTATTTGATGCGCATAAATCAGAAATAGAAAAGATAAAACCGATCATTCTTGATTCCATGAAGAATGCCATGAAACTTCCGAACGATGTACCGATCGAAGCGGAAATTGGCGTTGGTGAAAACTGGCTGGAAGCGCATTGACAGCCACTTTTAAAATATCAGGCCTCTATTTATTTTCATTCACGTATTTTTATAAAAAATAATTTTTGAACCAGACTATTTTTGCAAAGGACCTTACAAAAAAATATGGTAAGCGTACGGTAAATAATAAAGTTTCCTTCCAGGTTAGTCAGGGAGAAATTGTTGGATTACTTGGGCCTAATGGCGCTGGAAAAACGACCTCATTTTATCAGGTGGTAGGATTAGTAAAACCAGATGACGGTGATGTTTTTTTGAATGATTTGAACATTACAAAACTGCCCATGTTCAAAAGAGCGAAAATGGGTTTAGGTTATTTGCCACAGGAAGCAAGCGTGTTTAGAAAGTTGACTGTTGAAGATAATATTGCCGCCGTTCTTGAAATGACAAAGCTTTCTAAAAAAGAACAAAAAGAAAAATTAGAAACGTTGATTAGCGAATTTAATCTGGCGCATGTCCGCAAAAGTAATGGCGATGTTTTAAGCGGGGGCGAAAGAAGACGAACTGAGATTGCTCGTGCTCTTGCTGTTGATCCAAAATTTATTTTGCTTGATGAACCCTTTGCCGGAATTGATCCAATTGCTGTTGAAGACATTCAATCTATTGTTACAAAACTGCGATATAAAAATATTGGAATTTTAATTACAGATCATAATGTAAATGAAACTTTGTCGATTTGCGATCGCGCTTATTTGCTGATTGAAGGTAGCATTTTTATTGAAGGTTCAGCGGAAGAATTGGCAAAAAATGAACAAGTGCGGCGATTGTATCTTGGAAGAAATTTTGAACTGAAGAGAAAAGATTATTTACATCAGGATGTTTTTAAGTAAATTGATTATTCACTTATTGAGAAGTCATGAAAGGCTTCTAAATCATCCAAATTTCCTAAAGTAAATCAACCAACAAACTAATAAACTAATTTAACCAATCAACCAATTAACTTGAAACTCCTCAGTCCCGTCATATCACGTTTAGCAAGAATGCGGCTATGGGGCGTTGAGAATTGGATCAGCTTTCCAATATCTGCACAGCGAAATGTTTTACAGCATTTGGTGACGCAGGCTCAATACACAGAGTTTGGAAGAAAATATAAATTCTCGAGACTTTTTACGGTAAAGGATTTCAAGGAAAGAATCCCGATTCACGAATACGATGACCTGAAACCTTACATTGTAAGAATGATGGGTGGTGAGGAAAATATTTTATGGAACACGCCCATTAATTGGTTTGCAAAAAGCAGTGGAACTACTTCTGATAAAAGTAAATTTATTCCCATCAGCGAAGAGAGTTTGAAGGACATTCATTTTAAAGCATCGAAAGATGTGCTTACCAATTATTACAAAAATTTCCCGGACAGTGATTTGCTTACCGGAAAAAGTTTGGTAGTTGGTGGAAGCCACCAGGTAAACAGTCTCGATGAAGATATTCAATATGGCGATCTAAGCGCAGTGCTGATGCAAAATACGCCGTTTTGGGGAAACTGGATCAGAACACCCGAACTTAGCATCGCATTGCTCGATGAATGGGAAAGCAAAATTGAACAACTAGCAAAAAGTACGATCGATGAAAATGTTACTTCACTTGCCGGCGTTCCAACGTGGACGATTATTTTAATTAAAAGAATTTTAGAGATTTCAGGTAAAAAAACTTTGAAGGAAGTATGGCCGAATTTGGAATTGTATATGCACGGCGGAGTTTCGTTTACGCCTTACCGTGAGCAAATAAATCAATTAATTGGAACACCCATCAATTATCTTGAAATGTATAACGCCAGCGAAGGTTTTTTCGCTGCTCAAAATATGCCGGACGATGAAGGGCTTTTACTGTTCACGGATCATGGAATTTTTTATGAATTTTTACCGGTAGAAGAATATGGAAAAACAAATGCGAGAACCATCGGGCTTAAACAAGTGGAACTGAATAAAAATTACGCCCCTGTAATTACAACCAATGGCGGACTTTGGCGTTATCTTCTTGGCGACACAATTGAATTTACATCGTTGCGTCCATTTAAAGTAAAAGTAACCGGAAGATTAAAACACTACATGAACGCGTTTGGAGAGGAAGTAATCATTGATAACGCGGATAAGGCAATTGCCATCGCTTCAGAAAAAACAAATGCAGTGGTGAAAGATTATACAGCTGCACCGGTTTTTTTTACAGAAAATAATAATGGTGCACATGAATGGCTGATCGAATTTGAAACGCCACCTGAAGATTTAAATTTATTTACGCTTCAACTCGATGAAGCATTGAAATCGGTCAATAGTGATTATGAAGCGAAGCGTTATAAAAATATCGCGCTTCGTTTGCCAATCGTTCATTCACTAAAAGAAAATACTTTTAATAAATGGCTGAAAAGTAGAGGAAAATTGGGCGGCCAACATAAAGTGCCCAGGTTGAGTAATGAAAGAAAAATGATCGAAGAAATTTTGAGAATCGGTTGATTTCAGAATAAGATTTTGGCTTATTTGTTTGTTTACTGTGTTGAAGAATTTATTGCCTTTTATACTTTTTTTCTTATAGTAGTTTATAAATTCATTTTATTTGCAATAATCATTTATCAATCCTGAACAATCTGTTTTAAAGCAATCATTTTTAAACAAAAGCAAAATTTAAAGTAACAACTTATGAAAAAAGTATTTTCTGTTTTAGTAATTGTTTTCTTTTTTAATCTTCAATTATTTGCACAAAAAAAGTCATCGGCTAACGACGATAAAAATGATAAATCGCCCACTAACCAGATGGTAATTGTTGATTCTGCTGTTACTACAAAAAATACAATCACGATAAAAGGCCAGACAATTACATACACAGCAAAAGCAGGCACACTGCCGGTTTGGGATGAAAATGGAAAACCAATCGCATCTGTTTTTTATACTTATTATGAAAGATCGGACGTAAAAGACCGCGCCTCAAGGCCGCTGGTTATCTCATTTAATGGTGGTCCCGGAACTCCATCTGTATGGATGGAAATAGGCTACACCGGTCCACGAATTTTAGACGTTGATAATGAGGGATATCCGGTAGAGCCCTATGGCTTGCATGATAATCCAAACTCAATTTTAGATGTCGCCGATATTGTTTATGTTGATCCGGTAAATACCGGTTTTTCAAGAAAGGTAAATAATGATGTTCCGGATACAAAATTTTATGGCGTGAACGCCGATATTAAATATCTCGCTGAATGGATCAATACATTTGTAACCCGGAATAATCGCTGGGCTTCACCAAAATTTTTAATCGGTGAGAGCTATGGAACCACGCGTGTTTCAGGACTTGCGTTAGAATTGCAGGATGAACAATGGATGTATCTTGATGGGGTGGTTTTGGTGTCTCCAACAGATTTGGGAATTAAGCGCGAAGGCCCCGTGGATGAGGCTTTGATGCTTCCTTACTTTTCTGCAACAGCATGGTATCACAAAGCGCTTGCGGCTGATTTGCAAGGTAAAGATCTTACAGATATGCTGCCGGAAGTTGAAAATTTCACCATCAACGAATTGATTCCGGCTTTGGCAAAAGGAAGCACTTTAACTGACGCAGAAAAAGAAAGCATTGCTTCGAAAATGTCCCGCTATTCAGGCTTGTCACAAAAAGTAATTTTGCAACATAATCTGATTATTCCTGCAAATTTTTTCTGGAAAGAATTATTGCGAGATAAAGGTTTTACGATCGGCAGATTGGATTCTCGGTACCGTGGTATTGATAAACAAGCGGCCGGCAATTCCCCGGATTACAATGCTGAACTCACTTCGTGGCTACATTCATTTACGCCCGCAATTAATATGTATTTGAGGGAAGAATTAAAATACAAAACTGATTTAAAATATAACATGTTTGGAAGAGTTTGGCCATGGGATAATAAGAATGATCAAACCGGAGAAAATCTTCGTCAGGCTATGGCGGAAAATCCGTTTTTGCATCTAATGGTTCAATCCGGATATTATGACGGCGCGTGTGATTTCTTCAATGCAAAATATAGTTTGTGGCAAATGGATCCGGGTGGAAAATTAAAAGACCGCATCAGCTGGCACGGCTTCCGCAGCGGCCACATGGTTTACATGCGCAAAGATGACCAGGCTACAGCAAACGAACAAATAAGGCAGTTTATTATTCAGTCAGTTCCCAAAAAAGGCGAAGGCGCAAAGTTTTAAAAACCTGCGAATCAAAACTTCCTTGAAAAATAATATATAAAAAGCGATGCTCTTCATTGCTTTAAAGAGGGTGATTTATAGCTTGGCTCAATGGTAAAAATGGTTTCGCAGAAAGATTAAGTACAGGTAAACAGAAAACCTTATAGCAAACAAATAAATAATGGTATTCTTTATTTCCACTTCTTAATTATTTCCCCAATAATATCCCTCCCATTAGCCCGAATTACTTATTTTTGGATTCTTTTCAAAAAAACTATGATCGCATATTTATCAGGAAAATTTTCTTATAAAAATCCGGCAGTGGTTTATGTGGATGTTCAGGGCGTAGGTTATGAAGTGAACATCAGCCTAAATACTTATTCGCAGATTCAACAATTAGATGCCGGAAAATTATATACTTATCTGCAAATAAAAGAAGACGCGCATACTTTATATGGCTTTTTCGATTCAGCGGAGAAAGAAATGTTTGTTTTATTGATAAGTGTTTCGGGCGTTGGTGCAGCTACTGCGCGGATGATGTTGTCCAGTATGAAGCCAGAAGAGATCAGTAACGCCATTGTGATGAAACAAACATCCGTATTGGAAAGTGTAAAAGGAATTGGCAGAAAAACAGCCGAAAGACTGGTGCTGGAATTGAAAGATAAGGTGTCTAAAGTATCTAATTCTTTTGCAGGAAATTTATCTCATGGCAATACTTTCGATCAGGATGCGTTAAATGCATTGGTAGCTTTAGGAATTTCAAGGCCTGTGGCTGAACAGGCGATTAAAAAAATTGTAATTTCCGAGCCTTCAATAAATAACCTGGAAACTTTAATAAAAAAAGCACTAAAATCAATTTGATAGAAATTTACCTTAAATAATTTGTGGATGTTATTCAGAAAGAAGTTAGCGCCAAATTATATGGGGTTGATATTATCTTGCATTTTTTCAATAGTGTTTTCTATTGTCTTACCTTCTCATGCAACAGCGCAGGATTCTTCTTTAAATATCACTGACAGTTTACCTTTCCCCATTCACGACAGGAGAGGCGATTTTATTTCCTCTAATCCAAATGTGTATGATTTTCAAACCCCACCAAATATAAACGATTCTATTGCTTACGATCCGATCACGAAAACGTATACGGTTTATGAAAAAGTAGGCAATCGTTTTTATAGAACACCCACAATTTACACGGCTGAAGAATTCAGAGCGCTTGAAGCAAAAAAATCAGAGATCAGTTATTTTAAAAAACGAGCCAATACGCTGAGCCTGTTAAATCGTGGCCAGGTAAAGCCCAAATTGAATGTGTATGATAATTTATTCAACCGGCTTTTTGGAAATGGGAAAATAGATATCCAGCCGCAGGGAAATATCGATGTGACGGCAGGTTACCAGGGACAGAATGTAAAAAATCCTACCCTTCCTGAAAGAGCGAGAAAAAATGGCGGCTTTGATTTTGATATGGCTGCGCAATTAAATGTGAATGCGAATATTGGAAACAAACTGAAATTCCCGATCAGTTATAATACGCTGGCAAATTTTGATTTTGCTAATCAATTAAAATTAGATTACACCGGCACTGACGATGAAATTTTAAAAAGATTTGAAGCCGGAAATGTTTCGTTTCCTTTGACAAGCACTTTAATTCCAGGCGCACAATCTCTTTTTGGAATTAAAACACAGCTTCAATTTGGAAAGTTATTTGTGACAGGTATTTTGGCAAATCAAAAATCACAAAGGCAATCAATGGCTTTGCAGGGTGGAAATACTGCCACTCATTTTGAAATAAAAGGCGACGATTATGAAGAAAACCGTCACTTTTTGCTGGCACAATATTTTAAAAACAATTACAATAAAGTAATGAGTAATGCGCCGGCAGTAATTACGCCGGTTCAGATTTTGAGATTAGAAGTTTGGGTTACAAATAAAAATGGCGCAACTACCGATGCAAGGGAAATTGTAGGACTTATGGACCTTGGGGAAGCCAATCCATTTCATCCTTTTACCGTTACGGGAACCCTGCCTGATAATAGTACCAACAGTGAATATGCATCAATTATCAACAACGCAAGCAGCCGCAATTCCACGCTGATAAATACACAATTAACCAGTATGGGCCTAAGCCCGGTTCAGGATTTTGAAAAAACATTTGCACGAAAATTAGATTCTACTCAATATATTTTTAATAAGAGGGCCGGATTTCTCTCACTAAGTCAGCCTTTGCAGGCGGATGAAGTTTTAGCGGTTGCTTTTCAATATTCCTACAATGGGAAAATTTACCAGGTAGGTGAATTTTCACAAGATGTGCCGCCGGATTCTTCATCCAGTAATCAGAAAGTATTGTTTTTAAAATTACTGAAAGCAACTTCTCAAAGGCCCAAACTTCCGATCTGGCAACTGATGATGAAGAATGTTTACAGTGTTGGTTATGGAACATTGGACCGGCAGGATTTTGATTTGAATGTATTGTATCAACAACCGGGACTTGGTGCAAAAAGATATCTTCCTTACGGCGATCTGAACCAGGGAACTCCCATTTTGACACTTGTAAATTTAGACAGATTAAACAGCCAGCTTGACCCGCAGCCTGATGGAGTGTTTGATTATATTGAAGGTTATACCGTTTTATCGCAATACAGCAGAATCATTTTCCCGGTTTTACAACCTTTTGGGCGCGATATTGCTCCAAAAGTTTTCAGCAATGCGGCAACAGCGGCGGACAGTTTGTACTATCCATTATATGATTCTATTAAAGCGATCGCACAACAACAATTCCCCAATCTGGATCGGTTTGTTTTGCAGGGAACTGCGAAAACTACTTCCACTTCTGACATCAGCATTGGCTATAATATTCCACCTGGTTCTGTTTCAGTAAGCGCAGGCGGAAGGCAATTGACAGAAAATATTGATTATACGATCAATTACGATTTAGGAACAATTAAAGTAATCAACCAGGCAATCATTAATGCCGGAATTCCGGTCCAGGTAAATTATGAAAACAATGCCTCTTTTGGTTTGCAGCAAAAAAGTTATATGGGATTGCGATTAGATTATCTTCTTAAAAATACGGCTAAAGAACAATTGGCTTTAGGAGGAACGATGGTTCGTCTGAGTGAAAGGCCGTTTTTTACAAAAGTAGATTATGGCGAAGATCCGATCCGCAACACGATGTTTGGTTTAGATGGAAGTTACAGAAGAGATATGCCGCGGTTGACGAAAATTTTAAATAAACTTCCTTTCTATAATTCTACTGCTCCTTCATCCATCAATGCTTATGGCGAAGCCGCATTTTTAAAACCGGGACATGCCCCGCAAATTGGGAAAGGAAATAACGGCGTGATTTATATTGATAATTTTGAAGGAAGTAAAAGTGATATTGATCTTCGCTTTCCACCCATAAGTTGGGCTTTGGCTTCCACTCCGCATGGAGCGACTGATAAAACAGGCGCTATTCTATTTCCGGAAGCGGATTCCAGCAACAGCCTGGCTTATGGAAAGAACCGGGCGCAGATTGCGTGGTATCAAATTGAGCCAACTTTGCAGGATCCTAAAAATGTAAATAACCCATTAAAGGGAGAGAAGAAATTACTTTCTGATCCGCGGGTTCGCGCTATTTCTCAATCAGAAATTTTTCCACAGCGAACTACAGATTTTGGGCAAAATCAATTGATCACTTTCGATCTTTCTTATTACCCAAAAGATCGCGGACCTTATAATTATGATGCTTCCAAAACTGATTTAAGTGCAAATGGAAAATTTTTATTCCCGAAAAACAAATGGGGCGGATTGATGCGAAGCCTTGATCAGACCGATTTTGAAACGGCCAATATTGAGTACATTGAATGTTGGATCCAGGATCCATTTATAAATGAGGCTTCAAGTACCGGCGGCCAATTTTATATTAATCTTGGAAATGTTTCTGAAGATGTGTTGAAAGATTCCAGAAGATTTTATGAAAATGGATTGCCAACCCCAAATTTACCGGCTCAGGTTGACAGGTCGATTTGGGGCGTTGTGCCACGAAATCCGGTCCAGGTAACAAACGCCTTTAGCAATGACCCGGCAGACAGGCCTTTTCAGGATGTAGGTTATGATGGATTGACCGATAGTGCAGAAGTAGCTTTCAGAAGAAATGATTATCTCGATCTTTTGGCGGCTAATTTCGGGGCAAATTCAAAAGTTTACCAGGATGCACTGAAAGACCCTTCATCAGACGATTATCAATATTATCGTGGTGATAATCTGGATGCTGAAAACGCAGATATTCTTGCCCGCTATAAAAAGTTCAACAATCCACAGGGAAATTCACCGATTGCCGATAATAAATCGCAATTCTCTTCGGCGGCTACTTTATATCCTGATCAGGAAGATTTGAACCACGATAATACTTTGAATGAAACAGAAGAATATTTTCAATATATCGTTGACCTAAAACCACCGACTGATCCGGAAATGAACATCGGAAGCAATTATATTGTTGATAAAAAAGTGGTTGGTGTAAAATTAGTTGATGGAACTTCCAGAAATGAAACCTGGTACCAATTTAGAATTCCTATTGATTCTTATAATAAAAAAGTGGGCAACATTCCGGATTTTAAATCTATCCGTTTTATGAGAATGTTTTTAACCGGTTTCGAAGATAGTGTGACCGTAAGGTTTGGCGCACTAAGCCTGGTAAGAAATACATGGAGAAAGTTTCAATACAAGATTGATACAACCGGCAATTACTCTCCGGCTACAGAAAACGATTTTAATGTTGGCGCAGTGAATATTGAGGAAAATGACAAGCGAACTCCTTTGCCATACCGCACTCCGCGTGATATTGAGCGTGTGCAGACTTTGAGTAACAATGGTGTAAATCTTTTGCAAAATGAACAATCTCTTACGATGCAATTCTGCAACCTGGCCAAAAATGACGGCAAAGCTGTTTTTCAAACTTACGCCAACAGAGATTTAAGACAATTTAAGAAGCTTGAAATGTATATTCATGCAGAAAGAAATGAAACCACCACTTTAAATAATAATGATCTTACCGCAGTAATACGCATTGGAAGTGATTTTGTAAGCAATTATTATGAAGTAAGAATTCCTTTGAAATTGACGCCACTTAACTTGGGACTGAATCCAAACAGTGATCAATACAATGACACTTTATGGATAAAAAGCAATAATCTTGATCTCGATCTTGCAGATCTGACAAACCTCAAAACAAAAAGAAATCTCTCCAGCGTTCCTTTAAATGTTTTGTATTCACAAGCCGAATCGAACGGCCAAACTTACGCAATTATGGGAAATCCAAATCTTGGGCAAGTGACAGGAATTCTGATGGGCGTTGAAAATACAAATGCTGTTTCTGCCTGTGGCCAAGTTTGGTTTAACGAATTGCGTTTATCATCCATGGACGAAAAAGGCGGTTGGGCTTCGTTAGGTCGCGTTGATGCAAACCTTTCTGATCTCGGAACGATTTCCGTTTCTGCAAATACACACAGCAATGGTTTTGGAACTTTGGAACAGGGAATTAATGACCGTTTTAAAGATAACTTTGTTCAGTTTGATGCAGCCGCGACTCTAGAACTTGGAAAGCTTTTGCCTAAGGCCGCTGCAATGTCTATTCCATTTTTTACGAGCATTACCAACTCGGTCAGCACACCGCAATATGATCCTTTTGACATGGATCTCACGTTAAAACAAAAATTGAATGCAGCCACATCTAAAAGCCAAAAGGATTCTATCAGAAACAATGCGATTGATTTTGCTTCCATTAAAACAATCAGTTTTAATAATGTTCATAAGAACCGGACGAGCAATAAAAAGCCAAAGCTTTGGGATGTTGAGAATGTAGATGTGAGTTATACTTATACAAAAACCGAAGCGCATAATCCGCTGATCGAATACAATAATGTGACGAAACAGCAGGGAAGTCTGGGCTATAATTTTATGCCACAGCCGAAGTTTATTTCTCCATTTAAAAAAATGTTTAAAAGCACCAAAACCCATTGGTTCGATTTAATTAAGGATTTTAATATTAACCCAATTCCTTCACAACTTACATTCAAAGCGGATGTGTTCAGGCAATTTGGCGTTTTGAAACCAAGAAGCATCGGCGGTGATAAATATCAAACACCTGAAACTTATGATAAATATTTTACGTTTACCAGGAATTACATTTTGAGATGGGAACTGACACATTCACTCACACTCGATTATTCTGCAATCAATAATTCTGTAATTGACGAGCCTTTCGGACGATTGGATACAAAAGCTAAAAGAGACAGCGTAAAGGAAAACTTTTTCGATGGCGGAAGAAATACGCTTTTTAATCAAACCGTAAATCTTTCCTACAATGTGCCATTATCGAAATTTCCGGTAACAGACTGGATTAATATGCATTTGGATTATACCGCTACTTATAGCTGGATTGGCGCTTCAAGACTGGCCATAAATCTGGGTAACTTTTTAGAAAATGGGCAGCAAGAAAATGCGACAGTTCAACTTGACTTTTTAAGATTATACAGTAAGTCAAAATGGCTGCGCGCGCTAGATCAACCGCGACAACCGAAACAATCCGTCGCCAATCCGGCTGATTCATTGCAACCTAAAAAGCCGGCTGTGAAAGTTTCAACAAATGCAAATGCGTTGCCTGAAGTAAACGGATTTTTAAGAGCAATGGGTAAATTATTGACGAGTGTGAAATCTATGAATGCTTCAGTTTCTCAAAATAGTAACACTAGATTACCCGGGTATACTGACAGCACAAAAATATTGGGTGAGAATTTTAAAAGCATGGCTCCCGGATTTGGATTCATTATGGGAAAACAGCCAGACAGCAATTGGCTAAATGATGCTGCACGACGGGGGTTAATTACACGCGACACCAATTTCAATGATTTATTTGTGCAAAGTTTTGATCAAAAAATAACGCTTGGTGCGCAATTGGAGCCTGTCCGCGATTTGACGATTAATGTAAATGTTGATAAATCTTTTACAAAAAATTATTCTGAAACTTTTAAGGACACCACAGGAACCGGCGATCATTTCTCTCATTTAAGCCCTTATGTAAATGGTGGTTTTTCTATAAGTTATATTGCTTTTAATACTTTGTTTGGCAAATATGACCCGAACAGGATTTCTGGCACTTTTTTGAAGTTCCAGGATTATCGTAAGATATTATCGCAAAGATTAGGTGCGCAAAATACTTACAATAAACTACAGGGAAATCCTACGGGTGCCGATGGTTATGCATTAGGATATGGAAGATACGCGGTGGATGTTTTGGTACCTGCATTTATTGCTGCTTACACAGGGCAGGATCCGACAAAAGTTGCGCTCATCAAACAACAAAATTCAAATATAAAATCAAATCCCTTTAGTGGAATATTGCCAAAACCAAATTGGAGCATTGCTTACAACGGATTGAGCCGCATTCCTGGTTTGGAAAAAATATTTACTAATTTTTCATTAACGCATGCTTATACTTCACACCTTGGAATGAATAGTTTTACATCGGCTTTATATTATCGAGATGTTTCACAATATGGTTATCCTTCATTTATTGATACCACCGGTGGAAGCCATAATTATATTCCTTATTTCCTGGTTCCCAACATAACTATTGACGAACATTTCGCTCCTTTGCTTGGCGTGGACATGACTTTTACCAATCAACTTAGTTTGAAATTTGGTTATGCCAAACAGAGACAATTAAGCCTGAGTCTTATTGACTATCAACTGAGTGAAGTACGATCTACAGAAGTTACTTTTGGAGGCGGATTCCGCAAGCGCGGATTGAAACTTCCGTTTAAGGTTCCGTTTACTAAAAAGGATACTAAAAAATTAGATAATGAAATTAATTTCAATATCGCTTTCAGTATTCGGAATAATGTGACTTCTAATAGTATTTTGGATCAAAACAGTTCCTTTGCAACAAATGGAAGTAAAGAGATTACGATCAGCCCAACATTGGATTATTACATCAGCAACCGGATCAACATTAAATTATATTTTGATCAAAGACGCGTGAATCCATACATTTCATCATCAGCGCCAACGATTGATACAAGAGCCGGCGTTCAGGTAAGGATTTCTTTGGCACCGTAAAACGGATAGGAAACAACAAATTTTAACGATTTCTATTTATCTTTTATTGTTTTCACTTTTAGTTCAATGACAGTAAACAAACAAATTATGCCCATTCCTTTTTAGGAATCTGGCATTTGTTCAAATAAAAAATCCCTTCAATTACATTAGAAGGGACTTTTCCTCGAGGTTTCAGAGGCAAGCAGACTTATAAAGCGATTTGCTTTTCAGTCATCATTTTTCTTAAATTCATAAGGCCATAACGCATCCGGCCAAGGGCAGTATTAATGCTGCACCCGGTAATATTGCTTATTTCCTTAAAACTTAACTCGCCAAAATGGCGCATTACAATCACTTCCTTTTGATCTTCCGGCAACATGTCGAGCATTTTTCTCACTCTTTCATGACTTTGTCCCTGCATCATTCTTTCGTCGATGCCGGGTTCGGAAAAATTAATTAAATCGAAAATGTCGTGGTCATCGCTGGATTTGATAGAAGGCCTGCGTTTTACCTTTCTAAAATAATCAATACATAAATTATGGGCAATGCGCATAACCCATGGCAAAAATTTCCCTTCTTCATTATACCGGTCAGTGCCGATAGTATCGATCACTTTTATAAAGCAATCCTGGAAAAGATCTTCTGCAAGAAATTTGTCCTTAACTAATAAATAAATGGAAGTGAAAATTTTGTCCTTGTGACGTTCTACAAGACTTGAAAGCGCCTCGCAATTGCCATCAAGATAGAGGCTGACCAATTGCTGATCGGTTAAACTGTTCATGGTTTTCATAACCTGTAAGGGTTTAAGATTTAGGATATTGTGTAAGTTCCAATTTAAGAGAAAACGATGAGGCAACTTGGTGCAGATATGCAGAGGTTCTTCATTCTTTCAGGAAAATTGGAATGCTAAATTAGACAATTAATTGATACTTACAAATGAAATTGTAAAAAAGAGGAATATCACTTTTAAACCCGTTCCGTAAAATTACTATTCATTATTTTTGCTGATAACAAATGAATACAACTAAAATAGCCACCAAAAAAACAACCGGAATTTCTGCAAATAATATTTTTATAAAAGGCGCAAGAGTTCACAATCTTAAAAATATAGATGTTGAAATTGCGCGCAATAAATTAATTGTAGTAACCGGCGTTTCTGGTTCCGGAAAATCTTCCTTGACGATTGATACATTGTTTGCCGAAGGTCAACGGCGTTATGCAGAAAGTATGAGCGCTTATGCAAGACAATTTATGGCGCGAATGAATAAGCCCGATGTGGATTATATTAAAGGCTTGTGTCCTGCAATCGCCATCGAACAAAAAGTAATTACCAGAACGCCCAGATCTACGGTTGGTAGCATGACGGAAATTTATGATTATCTCCGGCTTTTATTTGCAAGAATCGGAAAAACAATTTCACCGGTATCAGGAAGAGAGGTAAAAAAAGATGATGTAACCGATGTGGTAAAAGCAATTAATAATTTAAAATTGGACGATAAAGTCCTTCTATTGGTGGCTTTCAGACAAATGGAGCATCGCGATATAAAGGAAGAACTACACATTTTAATGCAGAAAGGTTTTTCAAGAATAGCCTCACCTGATCCGGAAAATGGTGGGAAGATGGAAATTTTACGGATTGAAGACCTGGAAGAAAAAGAAGATTTAACCTCATACTTCAAACATCGTACATCGTACGTTTTGATCGATCGTTTGGTAGTAAAAGATTTTGGTGAAGATGATAATCACCGCATTGCTGATTCGGTAAATACAGCTTTTTATGAAGGCGAAGGCGAAGTAATTCTTGAAATAAATGGCAAGGAGCACATACATTTTTCCAATAAATATGAACTCGATGGAATTAAATTTGAAGAGCCGGTTCCAAATCTATTTTCTTTTAATAATCCTTATGGCGCCTGCCCTGTTTGTGGCGGTTTTTCGCTCGTTTTGGGCATTGACCATGATCTTGTTTTTCCCGATAAAAGATTGAGTGTTTATGAAAATGCAATAGCTCCGTGGCGCGGGGAAAAATCAGGTTTGTGGAAAGAAAAATTAATAAAAGTTGCTAAACATTTTGACTTTCCGATTCACAAACCAATCATTGATCTTACAACCGCTCAATACAATCTACTTTGGACAGGGAATGAATATTTTGAAGGAATTAATGATTTTTTTAAAGAGGTACAACAGAATTTATACAAAATTCAATACCGTGTTTTGTTGAGCCGATATCGTGGAAAAACGGTTTGTCCTGAATGCAACGGTTATCGTTTAAGAAAAGAGGCTTTATATGTGAAGGTTGCCAATAAAAACATTGGCGAGCTTTGTGAAATGCCCGTAAAGGATCTGCAGAAATGGTTTTCAGAAATTCAATTATCCGATTTTGATAAAAATGTGGCAAAAAGAATTTTAATAGAAATAAATACGAGATTAAAAGTACTTCTTGATGTTGGCCTCGGTTATCTTACTTTAAATCGCCTTGCCAATTCATTGAGTGGTGGCGAAAGTCAACGCATCCAACTTACAAGAAGTTTGGGAAGCAATCTTACCGATTCATTATACATTCTGGATGAACCTTCCATTGGTTTGCATTCAAGAGATACAGAAAATTTAATTGAAGTTTTAAAAAATTTACAGGCTTTGGGAAACACCGTTGTGGTGGTAGAACACGATGAAACGATGATGCGAAAAGCCGATCACATTATTGATATGGGGCCGCTTGCAAGCCACCTTGGTGGAGAAATAATTGCAGAAGGAAATTATGATCAGATCATTAAAAACCCTGAAAGTCTTACCGGCAAATATTTAAAAGGAGAATTGAAAATTGAGCCACCGATAAATGTTCGTAAATGGAATCGCGCAATAAAAGTAGAAGGAGCGCGACAAAATAATCTGAAAAACATTGATGTGGTTTTTCCGTTAAATGTTTTGTGTTTGGTAACGGGCGTTAGCGGAAGTGGAAAAACAACTCTGGTAAAACAGATTTTATATCCTGCATTGAAAAAAATGAAAGGAGAATTTTCAGAAAAAGTTGGGTTAAGCAAAGGGATTTCAGGCGATGTGGATTTTATTTCGCAGGTAGAAATGATAGATCAGAACCCGATTGGAAAATCATCGCGAAGCAACCCGGTAACTTATATAAAGGCCTATGATGAAATCAGGGAATTATTCAGCAAACAACCTTTGAGTAAAATACGTGGTTATCAGCCTAAACATTTTTCATTTAATGTAGATGGTGGCCGATGCGATGCATGCAAAGGTGAAGGCGAACAAGTTGTTGAAATGCAGTTCCTGGCAGATGTGCATTTGGTTTGTGATGTATGCCATGGAAAAAGATTTAAAGAAGAAGTACTGGAAGTAAAATATAACGATAAGAATATTTTTGATGTGCTTGAAATGAGCGTGGATGAAGCCATTGCATTTTTTTCAAAAGAGAAATCTTCAACGAAGAAAAATGAAATTACCGGTGCTGATATTGCCCAAAAAATTCAGCCATTAAGTGATGTTGGATTGGGCTATATTAAATTAGGCCAATCTTCTGATACGCTTTCCGGGGGGGAGGCTCAACGTGTGAAGCTTGCTTCTTTTTTAGGGAAAGGAAAAGGCCAGGGAAACGTTTTATTTATTTTTGATGAACCTACAACAGGACTTCATTTTCATGATATAAAAAAATTACTCGGCTCATTTAATGCATTGATAGAACAAGGCCATTCAATTATTGTGATTGAACACAATACTGATGTAATAAAATCGGCAGATTGGTTGATTGATCTCGGTCCAGAAGCGGGAGATGAAGGTGGAAATTTAGTTTATACAGGAATTCCTTCAGGTTTGAAAAAAGTAAAAGAAAGTTACACTGGAAAATATATTTAAGCCTTTCAAACTTATTCAACTGTTAAAGAAAATGTGATCATTCTTGAATTGATCTTGTCGATTACATTTGAATATTTAAGATTCGGATCGCGGGCATGAAGATTTGTAAGTCCGCTGCTTAGTTTTATTTCCGGCGATAAAACAAAATAAGGAAAGTAGATATGAAAGCCCAAACCCAATTCCACACTAAGATCTGATCGATTTAATTTTATAAGGTCTTCGGCTTTTGAAGCACCGGCATTACTGGCCAAATCGTAATCAAATTTTCCACCGGCAATTGTATAAACTTTAAAATTATTAATCCGGTCACTACTAAAGGCGATATGAACCGGAAAGCTTAAAGTGATGGATTGAACTTTTTTTGTAACCAAAGAATCTTCATCATATTTCTGAGAATAAATAAATGCTTTTTCGGAAAAAGTGAGATCAAGCGGATGCAAACGAATATCGAAATGATTGCTCATGCGAACATTTACCAACCAGGCTAAATTGATGCCCGGGTTGTTCACGCTTTCCACATCCATTATTGAATCGTATTGCAGAAACCGTGGATGGTGCGTAAAATTAAAATGGGATTTATTATAACCAATATTGATCCCAAAATGATATGGTTTATCATCATGGTTTTCCTGATTAGTCCCGTTGTCAGACTGAGCTATAGCCACAGTTGAACAAAACACGAGTAATAGTACGGCAACTATTTTTCGGCGCAATAAATGGTGCATATTCCTAAAGTCAATGTTTTGTAAAAAGCGTTTCTATAGTCTGATTGGTTTAAAATGTGAATGAATGATTCTTTCTCGGGAAACTGCCTGACAGAATCATTTAAATATTGATATGCTTCGTTGTTTTTTGCAATAATCTTTCCAACTTTGGGTGTTACAAATTTCATGTAAAAATTATACAATTGCTTTACCACCGGCAAAGATGGTTTTGTACATTCTAAAACGATCAATTTTCCGCCCGGCTTTAAAACTCTTTTCATTTCTGATAAACCTGTTTCGAGATTTTCAAAGTTCCTCACCCCGAAAGCAACCGTAATGGCATCAAACGAATTATCATCAAATAAAATTGCCTCACTGTCGCCACTTATCAACTCAATAGAATTTTCTAATCCTGCTTTTGCAATTTTTTTTCTTCCAATTTCCAGCATTCCATCGCTGATATCAATGCCGGTAATTTTTTCCGGTTTTAATATTTCGTAACTTGTTATTGCAAAATCTCCGGTGCCTGTTGCAACATCTAAAATTCTTTTAGGATGTAGTGAAATCAATTGTTTGATGGCTTTTTGGCGCCAGCCAATATCGATTCCTACGCTCAAAAAACGATTTATAAAATCATACCGAAAAGCAATTTCATCAAACATATTCTCCACCTGTTTCTTCTTGCTTTGTGTAGAATTTTTAAAAGGAACTACCGTGTCATGCGGATAAATATTCATTGGTTCAAAGATAACTTTTTGCAATTACAAGTTTTATAGTTAACCATTCTTTCACTTTTATTTTTGAAATTTAACCCTTCCAGCATTTTGATTTACCAAATCAGGACATTAACCTAAATTGCGTCATGCATATTAAAAAAGCGCAATACCTGATCAGCAGCCCCTCTTACGAAAAATGCCCGTCAGCCGATAAACCGGAATATGCATTTATCGGACGAAGTAACGTGGGTAAATCTTCGCTCATAAATATGCTGACCAATAATGATAAACTGGCGAAAACATCTAACTCGCCGGGTAAAACACAGATGATCAATCACTTTGAAATAACGAGCGTTCCCGAGGCCGGAGATTTCAATGAAAGGAAATGGTATCTGGTGGATTTACCCGGATATGGCTTTGCAAAAATTTCTTTGAGTAGCCGCAGAAGATGGGAACAGATGATTGAAAATTATTTAAGAAAAAGAGTAAATTTAGTCAATGTTTTTGTGCTAATTGATGCAAGACATTCTCCACAAAAATTAGATTTGGATTTTATAAAAAATCTGGGATTATGGCAGATCCCGTTTACGTTAATTTTTACAAAAGCAGATAAGGAAAAACAAGCTATCGTGAGTAAAAATGTAAAATCGTTTTTAGAACGCCTTCGAAAAACGCAACAATTTTTGCCACAGCATTTTGTTTCCAGTTCTTTAAAAAAAATGGGCAAAAATAAAATTCTTGATTTGATTGAAGAGAAAAATGACGATTTTCGCAATAAATAATACAGTTTATAACACAGTCAAACAAGTAAAACGAATTCTTATTCCCTTATTAAAAAAGGTTGCTAAACGGCAACCTTTTTTAATAGTATTTTTATTGATTTCCCTCATGACTTTGGCGTTGCGGGCGCAGGCTGTCTTCCACTTCATTTTTAAATTTAGTGTATTGATCTGCGGTGAAAATCACTTTTAATTTTGCATCCCTGTCTGCACTAAGTTTTTCAAATTCGCTGCGATCAGGGCGGTTTCCGGAAGCTCTTGCATCCTGGAACATTTTCATTTGCGCTGTGTAATAATCTGTAAAAACGCTGTCTGTTCTGCTGGCTTGTGAAGCATCCAGATTTAAAGGCGTGGTGATCTTATCCATCGTCGCTTTTACCCTTTCCGGAACAGTTCTGCGCTGCATTCCCTGTGCGAAAATGCCGGTTGTTGTCATTAAAATTAATGCAATCAACATGGTGATCTTTGTTTTCATGAAATTTTAATTTTTGATTTTTTTTGAAGTTTAAAATGAAGATTTTGTGATAAATTATTTCTTGTGTTCACGATTATCTTTTCCCGGCCGGCCAACCATGCGCGTCACTTCTTTTTTTAGCGTTGAATCGAACTTTTGGATTTGCGACGGCGTACAAATATTTCTGATATTTTTAAAATAACCAAACATTTGCATATCGAGAGATTTTTGTTTTTGCGCAATCGAATCTGCATCCGCTTCGATGAGTGAATCTGAAATATTTTCTGAATAAATCAATCCATAAAAATCTTTTTTTGCATTCCTCACTTCATTAAACAATGGCCTTACTTTTCCCATTTGTTCTTTTCTCAAAAGCTGGTATTTATTCAACTGATCTTTCGAAAAACCCACGGAATCTTTTAATGAATTATACATGCCGTTTTGTTCATGATTTCTTTGTCTTTTTTCAGCAGGGCCGTTGCTCATGATAAAAAACACCAGCATCGCAATATTTGTGATCAGAAGAAAAACTATAATGGTTACCAGCGTTTTTGTTTTTGTGTTGTTGTTCATCAGGGTTTTGTATTTACAAATTCATAAAACGTCGAACTGACTAAATTATATTCATCGGCAGTGGCAATTTCATTGCTTTGTTCATCAATCGAATTTTTAGAATTGGGTGAAGAAAAAATAACCGCGGCATTGATGAGGACGATCAAGCAAATGCATGCAAATGCAATAACCGGTTTTGCAACAAAAGAAGAAACTTGTTCCCAAATGCTTTTTTGATTTTGCATCCTGGCCTCCAGGCGGGTAAAGAAAAATGGAGCGGGCGACGCTTTTTGAATGCCTTCAAAACTGCGCATCGTTTCTTCAATTTTTTTATTAATTTTTTCTTCCATTATTTTTTATTAAAAATTACTGTAATGTAGTTTAAAATTTTTCTATCTTCTTCCTTTTTCTGAACCTTACTTTAGACGTTTTCTTATCAAAAAACCTGCTCTGATTTTTTATTACTTTTTACAATTACGAGTTCAATAACAAATAATGATCTTTCAAATTTTTTCTAAGATTTTTTTTCGCTCTTTGCAGCAATGCATCCACTGCTGATTCGCTCGATTTCATTATTTCACTTATCTCCGAGTAACTTAAATTTTCAATTTTATTTAATACAAAAGCGGTCTTTTGATTTAACGGTAATTGTTCAATTGTTTTAAAAAGAACTGCTGCATTTTCTTTGTTTTCCATCTTTATTCCTGGATGAAAAAAATCCGGCGGTTCAATTATCAACCCATCATTTTGACCATACAAACTTTGTAGAAATGCAAATCTTTTTTTTCGTTTTTTCTTTCTTAGATGATCTAAGCTTTTTGAAACCGTAATCCTGTAAATCCAGGTAGAGAATTTTGATTCTTCTTTGAATGACATGATAGATTCGAATACCTGGATAAAAACTTCCTGAGCCGTGTCCTCAGCATCTTGCGCATTTTGTAAAAATCCAATAGCAGTGTTGTAAACCATATTCTGCCATGTTTCTACAATAACTTTAAAAGCAGCCCTGTCTTTTTTTTTCAACAGGAAGATTAATTCCCTTTCATTCAAAGCAAAAATATTAAGATGCTAAAGTGATGGTCCGCCAGGGCCACGATTACCACCGAATGGAGGGCCGCCGAATCTTTGAAAGTTTCTTTCCCTTCCATCATTGGTTTGAGCTTTCCCTTTTCCAAAGGTCTTTAATTTGTAGGTAAATGTCAGCATAAAATATTGTTGCAAAACCTGGTTTATCTGATCCTGCACGTACGTTTCGGTTACGTCCCGTGTGATACTTTTATTTTGTTTCAACAGATCAAACACGGATAACTTTAATTCACCCATTTGATTCTTCAAAAACTTTTGACCAACCGCCATATTCCACAACCAATAATTCTGATTAAATCCATCACTTAAACCGCTGGATGATTCATTGGACAAATCATTTTGAAAAAACAATCCTTTTTTGGTTAAAAGATTTGCATTGATTCCAATTGATTGCGTAAAATAATTATTGTTTAAATTCGGTTGAATGGTATTTTTTACGTTATTAATATTGGCCGCGTAAGAAAGATTGAAATCAACATATTCACTGATATTGCTCGATAAAACCGCTCCAAGATTATAATTTAATGAATTGGAAATATTTTCCACGTTGTTGATCATCCCAGGTTGTCTTGCATAACTGATTCCCGCATTCCAGTTCAGGTTTGATTTCAAAAATTTGACCGGCAGGCCAAATGTAAAAAATGACCTGGCGTTGATATAACCATTTAGATTTACAGGCTTTGAAATCTGCGAGCCGGGATGAAGTGTGATAGTGGGGGTAAGAACAGAATCCTCTTTGTTTACGGTGTAAGAAGCGTTCGTGATATAATCATTGATCGTTTGAAAGAAAAAATTTGCAAAAAAACTTTGACTTTTAGCACTATTTGTATAAGTATAACGCGCAATAATATTATTGGTGTATTGTTGTTGCAAATCGGGATTACCGGTGGTATAAAAAAGGGCGTTTGAATTATTAATTACATTCTGCAATTGCGTTACAGATGGCGGACTTACAGAAGCCCGATAAATTATTCTTAGATTGCTTTTAGTTGAAAGTTTAAATCTTGTGAAAGCATTCGCCAAAAAATTACTGTACGAATTATCTATTTGCGAAGCTTGCGGGAAAAACTGACTGCTTTTTAATTCACTATATTGATAAGAAACGCCTGCAGAAATCATATTATCGCGATCACCATGACGAAAAGTAATTCCGGTATTTTGCGTATTATACGTGTTATTAAATTTGTTACTCAAGCTGCTATCGAGCAATGAATATTTTGAAGAACGCTCGTCAAAATTTGAAGTTTCCTGGTCGGCCTTGCTGGTTTGAAATGAAGGACTGTAATTAAATTGCAACTGAGTTTTTGGAGCCAAAGGTTCTGTATAAACAAGGTTAAGCCTGTACTGATTACTATTACTTTTTTGATCTGAAAATTGTTTTACGGTGTCTTCCCTTTGGGCAGAAGGTTTGAAAAAATTATTGAATTGATTTGTAAAATTCTGGCCGTTTCTATTGCTTGACGTTTGATAAATTCCAAGAGAAATACTCCTTCCTCTTTTTGGGAAAGCGTGACGAAATAAAAGTTCATTATTCAGGCTATTTCCGTTCGTCTTGCTGTTCAGATCGTTCTCTGTTTTGCTTAGCATATTTTGTTTGGCAGCATCCGTGTAAAAAACACCATTTACAAAGTTTACCGAATTGTTATTTTGAAAATTGAGACTGGAAGTAGCGATGATCGTATTGCTGGAATCTATTCTGTAAGTTAGCCGGAGATTGGCTCTGTTGTTATAATTTTTATTATTAGAGATCGTGTTCTCATCATAATATTGAGAAGAATCTTCTGTAATAAAGTTTTGTTGGTTGATTGTTTGATTATTATTTGTGTTGCTGTTATTGAAAAAATAACTTCCGGTAACATCAATTTTCTTTCCCCAGGCGTCGCTGTAATTTATTCCGAAAGCATTTGTTTTGGCGATCCCACTCTGAGGACCAACCAAAAAATTGTTTGAGCCTCCACGAAAATTACCGCCGCCACCACCACCACGTCTTCCGCCACCACCACGGTTTCCACTACTTGTGGCACCAAGTAAATCCTGCGAGGAAAAATTTTGCTGATTTACATTATTCACCAAACCGAGCAAAGAGATTCTTCTATTATTATTAAAGAAACTTACGTTACCCCCACCACTATATCTGCTATCAGTCCCATAACCTCCATAAATGCGTCCAAAATTTCCGGTGCGCATATCTTTTTTAGTAACAATGTTAATTGATTTGGTCGTATTTCCATCATCGAAACCGGTAAGTTGTGCCTGGTCGCTAAGCCTGTCAAAAACCTGGATTTTATCAATTACTTCCGCCGGAAGATTTCGTAAAGTCGCTGTTGCATCATCACCAAAAAAATCCCTTCCATCCACGGTTACTTTTTTCACAGTTTCGCCTTGCGCGGTTACTGTTCCGCTTTTATCAACCGTTATTCCCGGCATCTTTTTTATCAAATCTTCGCTCGTCGCATCGGGATTCACTTTGAACTGGCTCGCAGAATAATCAAGAGTATCCTTATTTTGTCGCACCGTCGTCGTATTGTTAATTACAACCGTAGAAAGGGTTTCAGCAGTTTTGGAGATATTAATATTTCCGAGATCCACATTCTGCCCGACTACACTTAATTCCTTTTGTACAGTGCCATATCCGATGGAAGTAATAGTTAAAGTATAACTGCCATTTGCCACATTATTAAAAATAAAATTGCCTTTATCATTGCTCACTTTAAGTGAAGGATTTGCAGTAGAATCTGCGCCTGAAAGTTTTACGGTTGCCTTCGATAACGGAGTATTTGTAGAAGCATCTATTATATTACCTGAGACAGATTGTCCATAAGAATTAAAAGAAAATATTGTTGCAAAAAATACGGATGTAAAAAATCTAAACATAAAAAAAGTTAATTAAGCATTGGACGCTATTATTTTAAAAAACCTGCGGAGCGGTAGAAAAATGACTTTTATCTTTTGTTAACGAAAACTGAAAATCATTTCAATTATATTGCACTCCCAAAAGCAAAAAAATCTTTTATGGAGTATAATAAATTAGTTTCTGTTACCGGGTTGCCGGGTTTATTTGAATTGTTGTCATCAAAATCTGATGGCGCTGTCGTTCGTTCTCTGGATGATAACAGCTCTAAATTTGTGAGCACACGCCAGCATAATTTTTCGCATCTTGAAAGCATAGAAGTCTATACCATAAAGGATAATACAACGCTTGCAGAAGTGTTTGAAGCGATGAAAAAAGGCGAAGAGAAAGTTCCTGAAGCAAACGGAGATTCGAAAACATTAAAGGTTTATTTTGAAAAAGTATATCCTGATTTGGATTTTGAAAGAGTATATACCAGTGATATGAAAAAGATGGTAAAATGGTTTCATATCATTGAAAAAAACAACATTGAAATAAAAGTAAGAACCGAGAAAGAAAAAGAAACTCCTGCTGATTCGAAAAACTTAAAACCTGTCCATACAGATAATGCGAATGTAAAAAATGCCAAACCCCAACAGGCGAATCCAAGAAAAATTGAAAGTAGAGGAGTTAAATGATGATTGAATTACTCAATTATTTGTTGCTCAAAAAAACATGGGAAGCCGTATTTATAATGGAAATAAGAAGGTAAAATTTCCCGGCATTTATTGCTTTGCTGTAAGCTTTAATTTTATTTAATTCCATTCCAATCTAAATTTAATCGTCATGACCGCTGACATACAAAAATTACAAAGAAATTTTCTTCCTGAAAACTTAACCGTTTCTGACTGGGAAACCATTGAACCATATTTTAAAAATCTTTTGGAAAGAAAAATTAATTCAAAAGAAGAGATGGAAAAATGGTTAAAAGATATGAGCGAACTGGAAGCGGTAATCAGCGAAGATGCCTGCTGGCGGCAGATAAAAATGACTTGCGATACGACAGATAAAAAGCTGGAGGAATCGTTCAATTTTTTTTGCATGGAAATTCAGCCAAAGATTCAGCCCTATGCTTTTGCGCTGAATAAAAAACTGGTCGAATCGCCTTTTACAAGAGAATTAGACCAGGAAAAATTTTTTACTTATCTACGTTCTGTAAGGAAAAGCATTGAACTTTTTCGAGAAGAAAATATTCCGATCCATGCGGAACTAGCGATGCTTCAGCAACAATATGGCGTGATAACCGGCAAAATGACGATAGAAGTTGAGGGAAAAACTTACACCTTGCAACAGGCCTCTAAATTTTTTGAAAGCCATGATAGAAATTTGCGCGAAGAAGTTTATAAAAAAATAAATGAAAGGCGCTTGCAGGATAAAGAAGAGTTGAATAAACTTTTTACTGAATTAATTAAAAGAAGAAACCAGGAAGCGCTGAATGCGGGCTTTGATAATTACCGCGATTATAAATTTAAAGAACTTGGCAGATTTGATTATACCAAAGAAGATACTTTTCAATTTCACGAATCTGTAAAACTTCATGTGCTCCCTCTCGTTAGTAAAATTTATCAAAAGAAAAAAGAAAAACTAAAGTTGGATAATTTGCGTCCATGGGATATCGAAGCTGAGCCGGAAGGAACAGAGCCATTAACGCCTTTTGAAACCGGAACTGAATTATTAAATAAATCAATAGAGGTTTTTACAAAGCTTCGTCCATTTTTTGGAGATTGCCTTCGGCGAATGAATACAATGAATCACCTTGACCTGGAAAGCAGGAATGGCAAGGCTCCGGGCGGATATAACATGCCGCTTGCTGAAAGTGGCGCGCCATTTATTTTTATGAATGCCGCCCGTTCGATGCATGATGTAACAACCATAGTTCACGAAGGCGGACATGCGGTGCAGTCATTTTTAACTCATTCCCTCGAACTCAATTCTTTTAAAGAATATCCAATGGAAATCGCTGAAGTGGCCAGTATGGCGATGGAACTTTTTACGATGGATCACTGGGATGTTTTTTTCGATAACAAAAAAGATTTGCAAAGAGCCAAAGAACATCAGTTGGAAAGGGTAATTACCATTTTCCCGTGGATCGCCGTGATCGATAAATTTCAACATTGGATTTATGAAAACCCAAATCATTCTTTGGAAGAAAGATCTCAAAAGTGGATGGAAATATTTCATGAATTTTCTGATAAAGTAATTGATTTTTCCGGTCTCGAAAGGTTTGTAGAAAACGGTTGGCAAAAACAATTGCATCTGTATGAGGTACCGTTTTATTACATTGAATATGGCATCGCGCAACTCGGTGCAATCGGGCTTTGGATGCAATACAAAAAAGACCATGAAAAAGCTTTGGATAATTATGTAAAAGCATTAAGCCTTGGTGGCACGAAAACGTTGCCCGAACTTTATAAAGCCGCCGGATTGAAGTTCGATTTTTCTTCTGAAAATATAAAAACCTTGATGGAATTTGTGAATGAAGAAATGGAAAAACTGTTTTAATATCATTTTAAATTTTTTATTCGGATTTTTAACCTTGTAAGTATGAATACTTAACAATTCCCAATTGCGAAAACTCTGTTCCCTATTTCGTAAAGCCGGTTTTCATTTTAAAAATAGTTTCGCCATCCCTTAAAAACATCCTCAGATTGTGATGTAACTATTTTAAACAATGAAAACTTTAAAAATGCATATTTCTCTTTTTAAAAAATTATCAAAGACTCTTTTATTTATAACGTTCTTTTGCCTTCACTTTTCATTATGTTTTGCAAAGGACGAGTACAATGGAACAATAACCGGAAAAGTAATTTCTTCTGATGGCTTACCGGTTGCATGGGTGAGTATTTCAATAAAAAATACTTTTATTTCTACCCTATCAGATGAAGCAGGAATTTTTGTGTTGAAAAATATTAAACCCGGAACTTATTCTATAGTCGCGACCTATACTGGATTTCCTCCTGTGGAAGAAATAGTAAATGTATCGGATGACCACGCATCTGAAATAATATTTACAGTTAAAATCACCTCCAAACAATTAAGCGAAATAATTGTTGATGGTAGAAGAAGCCAAAATTTACAACCGGTAACTATTGGCAAACTTTCAGTTGCGCCGATGGACCTTCCTCAGAGCATTTCGGTGATCAATCAGAATGTGATTAAAAACCAACAATCGCAACGGCTGAGCGATGTCATTAAAAATGTAAATGGAATTTACCTTTCTTCTACCCGCGGCGGGGTACAGGAAACTTTCGCAGCCCGCGGTTACAGGATGTCGGACGATAATATATACAAAGATGGTGCGCGGGTGAGCGCTTCTGTCATGCCAGAAATGAGCTCTTTAGAAAGTGTGGAAATTCTCAAAGGAAGCGCTGCTATTTTATATGGAAGTGTGGCTCCCGGCGGGATTATCAATATGGTAACTAAAAAACCAAAATTTGATTTCGGCGGTAATGTTTCGCTCAGAGCCGGAAGCTTTGGATTGGTGAAACCAACTTTTGATGTGTATGGTCCTTTAACAGAAAAAATAGCATATCGGATAAATGGCACTTACGAAAGCCAGAATAGCTACAGAGACGAAGTTTATTCCAAAAGATATTATATCAACCCGTCTTTGCTTTTTAATTTCAGTAAAAACACCACTTTATTGATCCAGGCAGATTATTTAAATAGTGATTTTACGCCTGACTTTGGAACAGGTTCTTTGGATAATACTATCATTGCCCAGCTTCCAAGAAATACTTTTCAAGGAGTTAGCTGGCAATACAATAAAAACAATCAAACCAGTGCTACTGCTGAATTAAAGCATAAATTAAATGATTCCTGGTCAGTAAATGCAACTGCTTCGTATGACGTTTACAACAGAGATTATTATTCTACAGAAAGAATACAAGCAGCAGCAAATGGTAATTGGGCACGGCCTTTAAATAAGATTGAATCCAAAGATGAATATCTTTCGGGACAAGTAAATTTAACCGGCAAATTTAAAACAGGCGTTCTTGGCCACACTATATTGGCAGGAATTGATGCAGACCGTGATATTACTACAAATTATGCGTTTGATAACTCTAAAACTTATGATACCATTGATATTCTTGATCACTCTAAATTCAATGCCAGAACAGATATTCCTTTTGCATCTAAAGTCTCAAAAACCCTTACACCTGTTAATCGCGCCGGTGCTTATGTTCAGGACTTAATCAGCATTTCAAATAAATTAAATTTACTTGCCGGAGTGAGATGGTCAATGCAGAAAGCGGATGCAGTTCAAACGACTGATTTGAAAAAGGATAGTACCCTAAAAGGCGAGCCGCAAACAGATAAAGCATTTTCTCCCCGCTTAGGAATTGTTTATAAAATATTTACAAATACTGCATTATTTGCAAGTTATTCCAATTCGTTTTCTGTCAATAAAGGAACGGATGTTTTTGGAAATGCGCTTGCCCCCTCTTTCATTGACCAATATGAACTGGGTATGAAAAACGATTTTCTCAATGGCTCACTTTCCGTAAATCTTACTGTGTACCGGATTATAAATAATAATCTTGCGCAAACAGCTTCATTCGCTGCGGACGGCGTTACGCCAAACAGCAATACTGCCTTTCAGGAATTGACAGGACAAACAACAAGCGACGGGATAGAATTAGATATTTCCGGGCATCCATTAAAAGGGCTGGAACTTATAGCAGGATACAGTTACAATAATATGCGCTATACAAAAACTCCTGATACGGAAGGAAGTTATGTAGAAGGTGAAAGATTGGTTGGAACGCCTGCAAATACTGCAAACGGAAGTGCATTTTATTCTTTTGATCGTAAATTAAAAGGGTTCAAAATCGGCGCTTCGATATTTTATACTGGCGACAGGTTTGCCGGTTGGAATAATAAAAAAGATCAGGAGCAGAATTATTCAAGATTAATTCCTGTAAATGGATTTTCCACAATTGATATTTCTGCTGGTTACTCTTTGAAAAAGATTTCTTTGCTGGCAAAAGTGAGTAATATTGCCAACACGTATAATTTTTATGTTCATGAAAATTATAGTATCAATCCAATAGCACCTCGGCAATTTATTGCGACCATTCGATATAGGTTTAATTGAATTTTTTGGTAAAAAAAATGTAGGAAAATGGTCTTTTAAATCCATCTTCTCACTTTCTTTTTATAATCCAGGTAAGTTTGATTGAATTCGCGTTCCAAATATTTCTCCTCCTTTTTAATAACATATTCCTGCATAATTATTATTAAAACAGGCAACAAAATAATATGCCACCAATTTCCAAAAAAGCATGTGAATGCCAAATACAAAAAGATAAAACCGAAATACATTGGATTGCGGGTAAATTTATAAATTCCTGTTTGTTGCAGTGATGTCGCTGGTTTCATCGTGATTAGTGTATTTCCGGTTTGAATAAACTTCCAAACGCCTTGCATGATAAAAAAAACGCCGGCGATAAAAAAAATAATTCCAGCAGTTTTTACCCCATCGCGATTAAAGAAAGAATTATTTATTGAAATTATCTTTTGAAGAAAATAAGCTATAAAGAAGATCAAAAGATAAATGAGTGGCGGAGGAATATAAATCCCCGGATGATCCTTTTTCATTTTAATATTTTTAAAAAATTAAAACCAGAAAGATTTTATCCAATAGTTCTATAAAGGTAAGCGAAAGATTATCCATTCCTTCTGTTCTGTTAGCAATTACTAAAAATGCAGCATAGAAATCCGCCAAATTTATTCGTTTACTGAAACACCTTCCATTTTTAATAATAAATCTTTAGTTTTATTGGCTCAAAAAATATTTTGATGATCACAAATGCCAAGGCTAATAAAAATGTCATCTTCATTATAATCGTCGCTTCGCTTGGTTATTTTGTAGATATCTACGATCTCGTAATTTTTTCCATTGTAAGAATTCAAAGTTTTCATGACATCGGAATTCCTGAGGCCGAAATGCGCACGGGAGGCGAATATGTATTAAATATGCAAATGGGCGGCCTACTGCTTGGCGGCTTGATCTGGGGAATTATCGGCGACAAGTTCGGCCGCATCAAAGTCCTTTTTGGTTCTATTCTTCTTTATTCATTTGCGAATATGGCCAATGCTTATGTCGGAAATATCAATAGTTATGCAATTGTTCGTTTTCTTGCAGGGATTGGCCTTGCCGGAGAATTGGGTGCGGGGATTACTTTGGTGAGCGAAAGCATGGATAAAAATAAACGTGGTTATGGAACCATGTTGGTTGCGGTTGTCGGCGTGCTTGGGGCGATCGCTGCTTTTTATGTTGCCAAGCATTTTGACTGGCGAAATGCTTATGTGGTTGGCGGCGGCATTGGCATTGTTTTACTAGCACTTCGTATCGGCACTTTTGAATCCGGTTTGTACAAAAATGTTACGGATAAAAACATTGTCAAAGGAAAATTCAGCATGTTGTTTTCTGACCGGGAAAGATTCCTACGCTATTTGTATTGTTTACTTATCGGCCTTCCGATTTGGTTTGTAGTCGGAATTTTTGTTACACAAGCGCCGGAATTTGGCAAAGCATTGGGCGCGCCGGAAACATTAAGTGCCGGAGCTGGAATCATGTTTACTTACATTGGTATTTCACTTGGCGATTTGTTTGCAGGATTGCTTGCTCAACTTACGAAATCAAGGAAACTGGCTGTTTTTATATTTCAGGCGTTAATCATAATAAGTTCAATTTGGTATCTCTCAAGCACAGGAATCACACAAGAAAAATTTCACTGGCTGGCATTTTTTATGGGATTGGCCGTCGGTTACTGGGCCACTTTTGTCACGATTGCTTCCGAACAATTTGGAACTAATTTGCGTGCGACAGTTACTACCACCGCGCCCAATTTTGTAAGAGGCGCATTGATTCCGAGTACTTTTTTATTTGAGTTTTTTGTGCATCGCTATAATATTATTATTGCCGGATACATTATGATCTTTCTGCTTTCAGCGATTGCTATTTTCGCTCTAACCCAGCTTAAAGAAAGCTTCAATAAAGACTTGAATTATCTGGAAGAATAGAAACTAAAGGAGCAAGCACTGCTTTTGATAAAAAAGCCGCTCTTTTTGGAACGGCTTTGTCTTCCATTTATTACCAGTTTTTATTGATTCCAATTTTTTACCGCGTTTAAATCGGTTCCATTACTCTCTAAGATTTCTGTCATTAGTTGACCTCCTTGAACAACCCTTACCACATAATTAAATTTCTCCGGCATTTGCATGGTTGAGTCCATAGCCATTCCATTTGAATTGTTTACTGTATTTTGATTCATCGCAGGATTTTGCTTTGTAGAATTTTGATTCATACTTGAATCCATTGTAGAATTCTGATTTGTCATCGCTGTGGAGTTTTGATTCATCGCCATCGAATCATTTTGCATCATACCTGAATCAACCGGCGCTTTTACGGCCGTTATATCATAAATCACTTCATTAGGATGTTTTTGCTTCACTTCGGTTACAATATTGTCGGGCACATAAGTTTCCAAAACAGGCAGGGACGCATAGTCCGCCTGGCCGGGAACGTTATTTGGGTTTACCAGATTAGCATTCGAAGAACTATCATTCATATTCATTCCCGAATTATTTGAATTCATATTTGTAGAAAGATTAGAATTCATATTTCCGCTCGTATCGGTATTCATAGTTGGCATCGTAGTCTGGTTGTTATTCCTGCTCGAATCAGTTGTGGTATTCATAGTCGGAGGTGCCATTGTGGGTGTGCTCTTCATGCTTGAATCATTATTCGTATTGTTTAATTTATTTGTACTATCCACTTGGGCGAATAAAGAAAAGCACATGAAGGTGCAGATGACCGACATTAATAGAGTTTTCATAAAATAATTTTTTAGGGTTTAATGTTATTTTTGTTATAAACGTGATTAAACAATTCCTATGCCGCTTCCAATTTTATTTTCTTTTTTGAAATAAATTGATATTGTATGAAATCGAAGTCAGCCATGAGATTCAAAAGGGTATGCTGAGAAAAGGCGCATTCTTTTATCACTGATAAAAGCACCGGTTCACAATTTGAAATATTGTAGAATAAATTGTGCTTTCGGCTACAACTTATTGGGTAAACAAATAAATTTCGGTTAATTTTTAATTCTTCTTGAAGGAAAAACAGTAATAAAAAAGGCGCCCTTATGAACACCTTTTTTGTTACGTTTTTTTACTTTTAGCGTGAATTGCTTTCACTTTTCTGACCCTCGCGGCTGGTTGACTTCTTTTTGTCATCATTGTCGCGGCCACGATTTTTTTTTGTAGGCATGATCTTTTTTTTTGGTTTACTTCACAATATTATGAAGCAATGCAAGAGTATAAAAAAATGTGCCAGACGCGTTATTCTTCGTACGCACAAAAATTGTTGCGCCTTTGTAGATTTTTATTCAATTTTAAGAAAAAATGTGGTCTTGCATCTACACTACTCTCTAATAGAAAATCTCAATAGAGTTGTGTGCCTATTGGATAGTAAATTTCCCTTCTAAGATCTGAACTAAATTGCTTGATTTATCAGCGGCAGTTCCTGAAAAAGTTCCTGTAATATGCATGCTGTCAATTGTAGTTATATTTACTACAAATTCACCAATCAACCCATTGGCTTCATAAATCGTTTTGCCGCCTGATGAATATAAAAAAGAGCATTGAAACTGAGAAGCGCTGTAGGTTCCGGTTTTTAAAGAATCTGTAAATAACTTTAACTCAAAATCTGCTGAATTATCAAAAGTTTTTCCGGTCAATAGCTGTGCATTGGTACCAACTCCAGTCGATGTATGAAAATTGTCCAGATAGCCTGAGTATAAACTTCCCTCCCTGAATTCCCAGCTGCCTATTGGATCTAAGAGGTGCTCTGAACTATATTCTTTTTTGCAGGAATTGAATAAAACGGTGATAGCTAATATAAAAACCGAAAGCTTGAAGAATTTCATAGGTACGATTTAAATTTAAAAATCTTTAAGAAATTTGTACTTCATCCTTTACCACGATTTCTTTTTCTAATTGTTGAGGCATGCTTGAAAGAGGAGCCCTGAAAAATCTTTTTTGAAAAACAAAAATAGCAATGATTCCGGTAGAAATAGAAGCATCAGCTAAATTAAAAATCGGACTGAAAAAATCAAAATCCTGGCCGCCCCAAAATGGAAACCACGTAGGAAATTGAGTATGAATTAGGGGGAAATAAAGCATATCAACTACATTTCCATGAAGGAATCCTGCGTATCCATGCGCCGGAAAAATCTTTGCAACATTAAAGAGCATCAAACTGCTACTTTGAAAGATCATTCCGTAAAACATGCTGTCAATTAAATTGCCCAAAGCGCCTGCGAATATTAGGGCTACACAAATTATGAATCCACGATTGTATTTTTTTTCAATAATTCTTTTGATGTAAAAAATGCCAAAAATAACAGCAGCTAGCCGGAATAAAGTAAGTGCCATCTTTCCAAATTCACCTCCAAACTTCCATCCATAGGCCATGCCTTCATTTTCGATAAAATATAATTGGAACCATTGGCCTAAAACGGCGTGAGATTCACCGGCGTGAAAATGTGTTTTTACATAAATTTTAAGAACCTGATCAGCGATTACAACAAGGCAAATAATTAAAAAAACAGTTCTCTTTTTCACTTAAAAATTTTAGTGAGCAAAGATAATAAAATTGAAGTAGGGCTATAATTCAATAAGTTAATTATTCTCTAATGGAACAGCATTATTTGAACTTATATTTTCATTTGTTGATCTAAAAAAATGTGCCCGGAAAAGAAGGATACAAATCACACCGACAGAAACAGAAGCGTCTGCGATATTAAAAATATAATTAAAAAAAGAGAATGGTTTTCCACCAAAAAAAGGAATCCATTTTGGCAATTGATCAGCATGAAAAATAGGTAAATAGAGCATGTCAACCACATTGCCATGCAAGAAATCCGCGTATCCCTTTGAAGGGAAAACTTTGGCAATTTCGTAAGTATCGAAACTGCTTTTATCGAAGATCAAACCATAAAACATACTATCGATCAAATTACCTAAGGCACCTGCAAACACCAATGCAACACAAAAAACGTATCCGCGGTGATATTTTTTTTCGTTAATCTTTTTAAGATAAAAAATCCCAAAGATCACGGCCACCAAACGAAATAAAGTGAGTGCGATTTTTCCAAATCCGCCACCAAATTTCCAACCGTAAGCCATTCCTTCATTTTCAATAAAATAGAGTTGAAACCAATTGCCCAAAAACGGATGAGATTCTCCCGGGTGATAATGAGTTTTGATATATATTTTCAACGCCTGGTCAGCAACAACTATGAGCGCAATAATTAAAAAAATAGTTCTCTTTTTCATTTTAGTTTTTCTTTTTCAACCTTAGGCAGTCAATACTTTGCTATTCTTCAAAATAAATTCTCTTTACTCTTTGAGAAATTCCGGTCATGATTTCATAAGGAATTGTATGCGCCCAACCTGCCAGTAATTGCAAAGAAAGTGATTCTCCAAAAACAATTACCTCGTCACCTTCTTCCAAATCTTTTATTCCGGTCACCTCAAGCATTGTCATATCCATACACACATTCCCGATGACAGGAACCAATTTATTTTTTACCAGCATTTTCCCATTTCCGTTTCCCAGGCTTCGTGAATACCCATCTGCATAACCAATGCTCACAATCGCAATAACACTGTCCTTTTCCACTTTCCCCACTCTCCCATAGCCAACCGTTTCCCCCGCTTTTATTTTTTTTATTTGTGAAATAGTAGTGGTCAAAGTAGAAACATTTTTTAATTTTTTTTGCATTTTTTCATTACCATCGAAACCATAAAGGCCAATCCCCAGACGGACCATGCTCATTTGAAACTCGGGATGGCGGCTGATTCCAGAAGTGTTGTCGATGTGTTTATCAAAAGGGTAATTCAAAACTTTTTGGATTTTTAAACAGCATTCCTTAAAAACATTGAATTGAAAAAGTGTGAATGCATCATGATTTTTATCTTCGCTTGCGGCAAAATGTGAGAACACACTTTTTACTTTTATAAAATGATTTGCAGAAATTTTTTTGCACAAAGAATTGATTTCTGTTTCCATAAAACCAAGCCGGTGCATTCCTGTATCAATTTTTAAATGAACAGCGTAATTTTCTATTCCTGATTTATTTAAATAAGCAGTAAAATCATCCAACAAATCAAAAGAAAAGATTTCAGGTTCCAGGTCATAATTTACGACGGAATCAAAGGCGCTGCTATCAATATTCATCACCATAATTGGCAAAGTTATTCCTGTCTTTCTAAGCTCAATTCCTTCATCAGCATATGCTACAGCGAGATAATCAACTTTATTAAATTCCAATACTGAAGCAATTTCATAACTGCCGCTTCCGTAGCCAAAAGCTTTCACCATCGCCATGATTTTCGTTTCCGGATTTAGCTTTTCTTTATACTTTCTTAAATTATAAACGATTGAAGAAAGATTGATTGAAAGGACCGTCTGATGAACTTTTCGTTCTAAAACATGGCTGATCTTTTCAAATTCAAATTGCCTCGCACCTTTAATTAAAATTGTTTCGTCGTGAAAATTGGAAAGAAAAATATTTTTCAAAAACTCATCTGTCGTTTCAAAAAAGAATGAATTTTTTAAAAAAGAAAATTCATGTTTTTGAGAAAAAATGCCACTACCGATTCCGATGAATGTGTCTATTTTTTTTTGTTGCAGCAAGGAGGCAACTTCTGAATATAATTTTTTGGGTTCAGTACCAGATTGCAAAATATCCGAAAGAATTACTGTGTGAACCGAAGACTGTTTTTGTTGGTTTAAAAAATCAAGCGCTATTCCGAAAGAATATAAATCGTTGCTGTAACTGTCATTAATGATATGGCAATGATTAATACCTTCCTTAAGCTCAAGCCGCATGGCTATCGGATAAAGCGCGGAAAAACGGTTGAGAATTTCTTCATCTGCTTTATTTAACACACAAAGCGTCGCAAGGCAATGCAAAGCATTTTGTATTGAAGCCTCATCCGTAAAAGGGATTGTAATAGAAAGCTTTTTTCTTCTGTAAACCGCTCTAATAGAAGATGAAGAATCTTCTTTTTTAATTTGCTTAATTTTCAAAAAATCATTTTTATTCTTTCCCCAGGAAAATAATTTGAGACACTTATTTTTATGAGAAAATCCATTTATTCCTTTCACGAGATTTTCCTCATCAGAACAAAAAATTAAATATTCTGCGTTTTTAAAGAGCAGCAGTTTTTCATTAATTTTTTGACGCCTGTTTTTAAATCCTTCATCATGGGCGTTACCCATGTTTGTGAAAATCCCTATAGTTGGTTGAATGATTTTGGCCAGGTTTTTCATCTCGCCGGTTTGAGAAATTCCTGCTTCAAAAATGGCAAGATTATTTGAAGGATTTATATTTAAGACACTCAATGGAACGCCTATTTGAGAATTAAAACTTTTGGGGCTTCTTATGATGGAGAAATTATTTTCAAGAAGCTGATTCAACCATTCTTTTACAATTGTTTTCCCATTGCTTCCTGTAATTCCGATCACCGGCAAATCATTTTTTAAAAAATTATTGCGATGGTGAACCGCTAATTTCTGAAGTGCGGAAATAGTATTATTTACCAAAACTATATTTGCTAAAGAAAAATTTTCTACCGAAATATTCGGGTCGTCGGTAATAAAATTTCGCAACCCTTTTTGATAAAGATTTTCTATAAATAAATTGGCATTCTGGTGTGCGTTTTTTATCGCAAAAAAAACGGTTGTTTCAGGAAAAGCAATTTTACGGCTATCCAGGGAAAGATAAGCCAGATGCTGCGTTGCCAAATTTTTATTCAACCATTTACCTGTACATATCCGGGCAATCTGAGTGATTGTATAATGGATTTTTACATTCACCTATTGGGGTTTAATTTTTTTTGATTTTGGTTGTTTTTATAAATCGAAAATAACACAGAACCACCCAGGCAAAGAACGATTACCAAAAGAGAAATGGCGATATGAAAATGAATTCCAAAATAAGAAATCAGCATTTTAATTCCGATAAAAATTAAGATAATGGCGATACCTTCTTTCAAATATTTGAATTTCTCCACTGCGCTTCTCAGCAAGAAAAATAACGAGCGCAAGCCCAAAACTGCAAAGATATTTGAAGTGTAAACTACCAATTTATTTTGAGTAATTGAAAACACCGCGGGAATTGAATCCAATGCAAAAACAATATCTGTAGCAGCAAGCATGACCATAACTACAAAGAGCATCGTATAATGTCTTTTGCCATTAATTTTTTGTGTAAATTTTCCACTACTGTTATCATGAGAAAGAGGTAGCACTCTTTTCAAAAATTTATAAACAGCATTATCTTCCGGGTTGAATTCTGCTTCTGTATTTACGATAAACATTTTAAAGCCGGTATAAACAAGGAAGGCACCAAAGATGTATAAAATCCAGTAAAACCGGTCTATCAGGGCAATGCCGATTGTTATAAAAATGATTCTTAAAATTACTGCAAGCAAAATCCCCAGAAATAAAACGCGGTTCGCATGTCTTTCAGGAATGCTGAAGTAAGAAAAGATCAGAATGAAAACAAAAATATTATCAATACTTAAACCCCACTCCATGAGGTAAGCGCTTATATATTCCAGGGCAATAGTTTGACCGTCTTCGAACCAGACAAAAATAAAAAATCCCAAAGCCAAACCGACCCAAAACAGAGTTTGATAAAACGCCTGCTTTATAGAAATAGAATGAGATTTTCTGCTTAATAAACCGAGATCAAAAACAATGGCAACAAGTAAAACAATGCCGAATATTAAGTAACTCCATTCCGTTGGTGTCATTATTATGGTTTGTTAAAAGCACTTAAAAATAGAAAATGTAAAGTAAAGACTTATGGACAATGAATTAAAAAATAATGAAAACAGTTAACAGTAAAGCAACAAATATTCCTGATTATGGTTTCATTTTTTTTTAAAAGATACAACATACTTTATTCTACGCTCAATAAAATAAGAATCCGCCTAATTTGTTCGTCCGCTAGGGAAAGATTTTTATTAGTCTTTAAATGACGAGAACGTGTATTTTCTTTTTCTCCACCATTGATAAATTATACCGAAAATCAGGATCAAAAAAACAGGAAGCCCCAAGTTCAATATTTCCCAAAAACTTCTTTGCTCACTGGTTTTTTTGGGATCCAACAAACGAAGTTTGTAATCCTTCGATTTTGCCTCGCTCAAGCCTGAATTATTTATCAGATATTCAATGCAATTATCTGCAAACTGCCTGTTTGCAAACTGGTATTCATATTGGGTTCCAACCGTATAAGAATTGACGCCCATTGGCAAAAGTTGTCCTTTATAAACCTGGTTCAAAACAATATCACCGTCTGAAACGATGATTATTTTATTTTCATTTATATTTTCACTTTGAAATGGAGAGCCGTAAAAATTTAAAGAATCCATTTGCTCACGGCTTACACGATTTTTGAATAAGGAAGTAAATTTTCCTTCCAGCAAAACTCCGGCAATTAAATTGCTTTTATTGAAAGCCGCGTCAACAGCGGCGTTTCGGTTTTCTTCACCACTGATTAGTGCGGGGGTTTCAATCGTTCTTGAATTTGAGGAGGAATTTAATAAAATTGTTTTTTTTATTCCTGAGGCGCTTACCGTATCAATTGTATTTACAAATCTCCCGGCAACGAGTCCGAGGTTTTTATTGATTATATTATTTTGTTTGGATTCAAATAAAGGAAAATAATTCCAGTGCAAAAATTCAAACTGATCTTTTCCGTTTACGCTGAATGGCAAAAAATCACATTGCAAATCCATCAAAAGATCAGGATTGATGCGGATTCCATACTTAAAAAATAAATCCTGAAGACCTAAATTTCTATCGTAAGCAATCACCTGATTTTTGATTTGTAAACTGTCTGTCTCTGCCTCCAGCCTGTCAATGAAACAAAGCAATTTTCCGCCATGCATTACATATTGATCAATTTTTAATTTTTCGGCATCGTTAAAAGTAAGAGTTGGTTTTACAATGATCAACAATTTAAAGGTATCGGGAATGACCGGCTCTTTTGCAAGGTCCATCATAAAAAGATTGTAGTTTTTTTTCAATACATTCTCTACAAGATCATAAATATTTGGGCCAATAGGTTCACCATTTCCTACTGCATAGGCGACCATCGGTTTTTTATTATTGATAATTTTTTCAATCGCATCTGCAAAATTGAATTCGAGCAAAGCCTCTGCACTATTGAGCTCGGGCGCAGTAATGAAGCTGCTTGAGCCGGAATATAAATTTACCGGCTCAAGCTTATTTTGATAATTTACAAGAGCCGCGGGGTAAATATATTGAGATTGCTCGCCTTCTTTTAACTGCACTTTTAAATTGATTGGAACAATTCCCAGTGACGAAAGTGTGTCAGCATAAGTTCTTTCTGTTCCCGGCATTTTTTCATCAGCCGAAATTATTTTGTAATGAATATTTCCATTTGAATATTCTTTAAATTCCTGTAAAAGTTCTTGCGCAGAAACAGATAACTTTTTAAAACCTGCAGGAATATCACCTCTCAAAAAAATACTGATTTCCATTTTCTGGTCAATATTTTTCAAGATCTTTTTTACAGGAGTGGAAATGGTAAATCTTTTTTCATTCGTAAGGTCAATCCTTTGATGAAAAACAGAGGCGAGGTAATTGATCGATACAATTACGGCAATAATAATAATAAGTAACCACCATTTTTTTTTATTTGAAGGAAATTTCATTTTAATGGTTCTTATTTTTTGTTTAAATTTTTTTGTGTCGCAAAAAGAAACAAAAAGATAACACTCAGAAAAAAAACTATATCGCGTGTGTCTACAACACCGCGACTAATACTTTTATAGTGAAAATCAATTCCAAGCATTTCGATATAATAGTCTGCATTGCCGGTGAACACTGGTAATTTACTGATAGCGCTAAAACCAAAATATAAAATTATACATGCAAATGCGCTTAATAAAAAAGCAATCACCGCATTAGTTGTAAGGGCGGAACACCAGATACTTATTGCTGCAAAAACAGAAGCGAGGAGAAATAGTCCTATGTATGAGCCTGTGATTGCTCCACTGTCAATTCCCCCGGTAGATGATAATGAATAAATGGTAATCACATAAAGGAAAGTTGGAATTAAAGAGATAATTATTACAGTAAGAATTGCAACATATTTTCCCAAAACAATCTGCCATTTTGTGAGCGGACGGGTTTGTAAAATTTCAAACGTTCCAGATCTGAATTCGTCTGCAAAACTTCGCATCGTCAAAGCAGGAATTAAGAAAATAAAGATCCAGGGAGCAAAATCAAAAAAAGAAATAAGAGTGGCATATCCGAAATCAAAAATATTACTATCTTTTAAAATAAAAAGATACAGCGCATTTACAATCAAAAATAAAATGATGGTAATATACCCGGTGAGGCTGCTAAAAAACTGGTGCAGTTCTTTTTTTGCAATTGAAATCATCTGTTTTAAAAAGATGCAATTTAAGCGAAGAAAAATAATTAGAATTTTTTGCAAAAATAACCCTCTATACTATTTGCGCTTAAAGTCCGTTATAAATAAAATGCAATTGTAAAATAATGAATGCAGCGTTTTAGAAAAAATGTTTGTCTTCAAAGGGCTGATCTAATGGAAAGAAATAATGTTTTTAAAAAATCATTTCAAACATTTCCAAATAATTATTTTGAAAAGCAATTTTTAGTTGGATAAGTTATTTCTAAAAATTTGCCGAAACGAACTGCCCAAAACCCCTTCTCAGGGGTTTTTTTATGTGCGCCAGGCATGTGTATCAGCTATAGGGTGGAAGTCCCGAATACGCTTTACAGTAGGAAGTATTAGCCAAGAGCAAGGGTGTCGTAGGTGACTACGAATCTGAAGGAAGCTGGCGGCAAACATTCG
>Ga0207652_10000084_pt1 | contig 101874 bp, 98 predicted proteins | sample KBSC63BmetaG_FD_184334 | JGI IMG/M metagenome (GOLD analysis project Ga0207652, IMG submission 184334) | Corn rhizosphere microbial communities from Kellogg Biological Station, Michigan, USA - KBS C6-3B metaG (SPAdes) (version 2) | ecosystem: Host-associated > Plants > Roots > Rhizosphere ... | reverse complement strand
TGCGCATACGCGTTGGAACCCCCTGCTCCTGAAATGGATGTCACGAAATGTCACAGCACATTGCGTGCCACGCGGTTGGCAAATGTGACGCAATTCACGTCCGGGTTGGCCAATCTGGGATGACACGCGGCGCAAGCGACGCGGCGGTGTTTTCATCGCCGCAAAAAAAACAAACGGCCGCACCCGAAGGTGCAGCCGCTTGGGAGCCCCCGTTCCTGACCAGAAAGATGCTCCGGGATTTACACAGCACGATGCGTGCCAAGTAAGCAGTGGCAATGCTTGGCGGGCATGCTCTTCGGCAGACGTTGACCGCGATCCAACGATGCATCCGTGCGACAATGCGCGCCTTTGATTTCGTGCGGGGCAAGGGATGACGACTCTGCTGGTCACCGGCGGCGCCGGGTTTATCGGCGGCAATTTCGTGTTGCAGGCGGTGGCCGATGGCGTGACCGTCGTCAACCTCGACAAGCTGACCTACGCCGGCAACCTCGATACGCTGAAGCCGCTGGAAGGCAACCCCCGCCACGTATTCGTGCAGGGTGACATCGGCGATCGCGCGCTGGTTGCGAGGCTGCTGGCCGAATACAAGCCCGATGCAGTGGTGAACTTCGCCGCCGAGTCGCACGTGGACCGTTCCATCGACGGACCCGCCGCATTCATCGAAACCAACGTGGTCGGCACGCTGGCGTTGTTGGAAGCTTCGCGTGACTACTGGAAGGCGCTCTCCGGTGCCGCGAAGGACAAGTTCCGTTTCCTGCACGTCTCCACCGACGAGGTGTACGGCTCGCTGGGTGAAACCGGCAAGTTCACGGAACAAACATCGTACGCACCGAACTCGCCGTATTCGGCATCGAAGGCGGCCAGCGACCACCTGGTGCGCGCGTTCCACCACACCTACGGCCTGCCGGTACTGACGACGAATTGTTCCAACAACTACGGGCCTTACCAGTTTCCCGAGAAATTGATCCCGCTGATCATTGCGCGTGCGCTGGCCGGTGAAAAGCTGCCGGTGTACGGCGACGGAAAAAACATCCGCGACTGGTTGTTCGTGCTGGACCACTGCAGCGCGATCCGCCGCGTGCTGGAAGCGGGCAGGGTGGGCGAGACCTACAACGTGGGCGGCGACTCCGAGCGCGAAAACATCCATGTGGTGAAGACCATCTGCGCGCTGCTGGATCACAAACGCCCGCTGCCCGATGGCAGCAAGCGCGAAACGCTGGTCGAGTTCGTGACGGACCGTCCGGGCCACGACCGCCGCTATGCAATCGACTCATCCAAACTGCAGCGCGAACTTGGCTGGAGGCCCTCCGTCGATTTCGAAACCGGCATCGCCCGTACGGTCGATTGGTACCTCGCCCACCAACCCTGGGTGCAACGCGTGCTGGATGGCAGTTACCGGATGGAAAGGCTGGGACAGGCATGACGGCGGCCGATGAACCCCTCTCCCCTCGGGAGAGGGGCAGGGGTGAGGGTTCGGAGATGCACACACGTTCCAATCCGCTTCTGCCCACCCGAACGCGCAGCACAGCGATGACGCTTCGCACAAAGATGACCGACGCAGAGGCGGCTTTGTGGTATCACCTGCGCGATAGACGCTTGGCAGGCCTGAAGTTCAGACGACAGCATCCAATTCCTCCGTACGTTGTCGATTTTTACTGCGGTGAGGCGCGCTTGATTGTCGAACTTGACGGTTCACAGCACTACCCGAGTGCCGACGCGTCACGCACAGAGATGCTGGAGCGGCAAGGTTTTTTGATCGTGCGATTTTGGGACAATAAGATCCTTGTTGAGATGGAGAGGGTATTAAACGAGATTCTGCACATCGCGTCCGATCGAACCCTCACCCGCCCCTTCGGGGCACCCTCTCCCGAGGGGAGAGGGAAACAGCAAAAGGCATGAAGGTGACCACAAAAAAAGGCATCATCCTCGCCGGCGGCTCCGGCACGCGGCTGTATCCGGTCACGCAGGCCATTAGCAAGCAACTGCTGCCGGTGTACGACAAGCCGATGATCTATTACCCGCTGTCGGTGCTGATGCTGGCCGGTATCCGCGAGGTGCTGGTGATCAACACGCCGCACGAGCAGGTGTTGTTCAAGAACCTGCTGGGCGATGGCTCGCAGTGGGGCATCAAGATCAGTTATGCGGTGCAGCCCTCGCCGGACGGCTTGGCGCAGGCCTTCCTGATCGGCCGCGAATTCATCGCGGGTGATCCGTGCGCGCTGGTTCTGGGTGACAACATTTTCTTCGGCCACGGCTTCACCAAATTGCTGAAACGCGCGTCGGCGCGAGAGCGCGGCGCCACGGTGTTCGGCTATCTGGTGCGCGACCCGGAGCGCTACGGCGTGGCGGAATTCGACAAGACCGGGCACGTGGTGGGCCTGGAAGAAAAGCCAGCCACGCCCAAGTCCAGTTACGCGGTGACGGGGTTGTATTTCTACGATGGGCGCGCGTGCGATTTCGCGTCGCGCCTCAAGCCTTCTGCGCGCGGCGAACTGGAAATCACCGACTTGAACCGCCGCTACCTCGATGACGGCTCGCTGATGCTGGAGCAACTCGGTCGCGGCTACGCATGGCTCGACACCGGCACCCACGAATCGATGATGGACGCCGGCAACTACATCGCCACCGTCGAAAACCGGCAGGGCTTGAAAGTGTGCTGTCCCGAAGAAATCGCCTACCAGCACGGCTGGATCGATGCGGGGCGGGTGCGCGAACTCGCCGCGCCGCTGGTCAAGACCGGGTACGGGCAGTACCTGTTGCGGCTGGTGGGCGGGTGACACGGTGTTGAACCCGTCTACCCTGGGGAGAGGGCAGGGGTGAGGATACGGCTTCGCGTTGTGCTGAAACCGTGCGAACCCGTACCCTCATCCGCTCCTTCTGGAAAAACAAGAGCAGCGCGTTGCGCCTTCTCCCGGAGGGAGAAGGGAAAAGCTGAAACGCCTCTCCCGGGGAGACAACGCCACGCGGCCTAGCGCGCACCAGGAAACACCATGACCACCCACCCACAACTCAAACGCGTCGATACCCGCTTGCCGGGCGTGTGCGTCATCGAACCCGTGGTGCACGGGGATGCGCGCGGGTATTTTTTCGAAAGCTTCCACGCGAAGAAGTACGCCGAGCTCGGCATCGATGCGCGCTTCGTGCAATCCAATGTCTCGCGTTCGATGCGCGGCGTACTGCGCGGCTTGCACTACCAGTGGCCGCATCCGCAGGGAAAGCTCGTGTCGGTGCTGGAAGGCGAGGTGTACGACGTGGCGGTCGACATTCGTCGCGGTTCGCCCACCTTCGGGCATTGGGAAGCGGCGATGCTGACGGCCGAGAACCATCGCCAGTTGTGGATTCCCGAAGGGTTCGCGCACGGTTTTTGCGTGGTGAGCGACGCCGCCACTTTCATGTACCAGTGCACCGCCTTGTACGACTCGACCGCCGATGCGGGCGTGCGCTGGAACGATGCCGCGATTGGCATCGATTGGCCGGTGGCGGAGCCATTGTTGTCGGCGAAGGATGAGAAAACGCCGTTCCTCGCCGATGTCCCGGCGGACAAGCTGCCCGTTTATCAGGCGGCGTGATCAATCGAATCATGGGCCCGACGGTGCGCACGATCATTCCTGCTGTCCTCATTGCGAGGCCATTTGCCAGTTTTATCGGCAATGGGAGCCGGAATCAGCCTTCAGTGGTCCGAAAATCTGGATTGCGGGTTCAGCGCCGCGCGCTGCCCGGAATGACGAAAGCCTGATGCTCCGGCTGGGTGTACGCATGCACGGTCCGATCAAGATTCTCATAACTGGTGCAAACGGCCAGGTGGGGCACGAACTGCTGCGTGCGTTGCGAGGCGGTGCGCAAGGACCGAACCCTCACTCGGCGCTGACGCACCACCCTCTCCCGGAGGGAGAGGGTGAAGCCGTTAACCCCTCTCCCTCCGGGAGAGGGGCAGGGATGAGGGTACGGGAACGCGAAATCATCCCGGCTACTCGCAGCGGCAAACTTGATGACGGCATTCAATGCGAAAGCATCGATCTCGCCAACTTCGATGAGTTGCAGCGTGCACTGGACCGCATTGCGCCGGATCTCGTCATCAACGCCGCCGCATACACTGCCGTCGATCGCGCGGAGGACGAGCCGACTGTCGCGCAGCGCATCAATGGCGATGCGGTCGGCGTGCTCGGCGCGTGGGCCAGGCGCCACGATGCGCGCATCGTGCATTACTCCACCGATTACGTGTTCGACGGCACGGCCATGCGTGCTTACCGCGAAGACGACGTCACGCATCCGCTCGGCGCCTACGGGCGCACCAAGCTCGCTGGCGAAATCGCGCTGCGCGAAAGCGGCGCGCGGCATCTGCTGTTCCGGACTGCCTGGGTGTATGCGGCGCGCGGACACAACTTCCTTCGCACCATGCTGCGGCTCGGTGCCGAGCGTGAGGAGTTGCGGGTGGTGGACGACCAGATCGGCGCGCCCACGCCCGCGCGATTGATCGCCGAGGTCACTGCGCGGGTCGTCGCGGACTGGTGTCGCGATCAAACCACCGCGCGCGACGGCACCTATCACCTGGTCACCTCGGGCCAGACCAGTTGGTGCGGTTTCGCGCGTGCGATTTTCGAACGCGCGCAACGCACCGGGTTGATGGAGCGTGTTCCGAAGGTCGAAGCAATCCGCACCGACGAATATCCCACCAAGGCCATGCGTCCCGCCTGGTCGGTGCTCGATGCCGCGAAGCTGCGCGAAACCTTCGCCATCGAGTTGCCCGATTGGCAAACCGCGCTCGACGGCGTGATCCGGGAAGTTCGCGGGACGTAAGCAGGGCAACGTAGAGCAGAATGACGAGTAGCTGTAGCCCGGATGAAGCGAAGCGAGAATCCGGGACTCGCTGCCGGACGTTCCCGGATTGCGGCGCCTTGCGCCTTCATCCGGGCCACATCGTTGGCGCAGGTGATTGCCGAGCCTTGAACCCCTCTGCCGGCGGGTGGGGGAAGCAGTCAGCCGCTCATCGGCCCAAACATGCCGTCCGTCGCCTGCCGCTTGGCAAGGTGGTGGTCAAACGTGATGATCCGATCCGCATCGTCGGCTTTCGACAGGGGCAAACCGTGGTGCCGGGGAAAATCCAGATCATGCCTATTGATTTCGTGATACGTCTGCGCGCGCGTTGCCGCGCCTGCGGTTTCACGCTGATCGAATTGATGATCACGCTCGCGGTGGCAGCGATCCTGGCCATGATCGCGGTACCGGCGTTCCGGCACATCCTCATCGAAACCAATCTGTCGGACGTCAACAACGACCTCGTCGGCGACTTGCAATACGCCCGCACCGAGGCGGTGTCGCGGCAGATCAGGGTCGCGGTCGCGCAGTCAGGCGGCAGTTGGCAGAACGGCTGGACGGTCAAGATCCCGTCCGCCTCGACCTCGGCGACCGCGGTGGCGACCGTGTTGCGGCAGCATCCCGCCGTACCTGGCCAGTACCTGATCAGCGTTCCCGCTGGCGCCACCTCGGTGATCTATCGGTCGCAAGGTTCGCTGGCGGCACCGGCCTGTTTCACGATCTACGCAACGAAGGGCGAACACAACAAGACGCGCTACCTGCAGGTGTTGCAGGCCGGCATGTTGCAGCAAACCACCAGTCGGAATGAGACCCCCGACGCCAGCGACAAACCGGCCGGTTGCACAGCGCCAACGCCATGACCCTCTATCGCGCCAACGCCATGACCCTCTATCGCGCCAACCCGCGCCAACAAGGCTTCTCGATGCTGGAAGTGCTGATCGCCGTACTAGTGTTCAGCCTCGGCATGCTCGGCCTTGCAGGACTTCTGATCTTTGCGATCAGCTCCAACCACGTCGCCTACCTGCGCACCCAGGCCACGTTCCTCGCGCACAACATGGCCGACCGCATGGGCGCCAATCCGGTTGCGCTGTGGAACAACGACTACAACGGCGACTTTCCCGTCAGCGCGAGCACCGTAAGCTGCGCGGCGGGTTGCACGCCCGCCGAGCTCGCTACCTATGACAAGACACAGTGGAGCACCCAGCTCACCACCTTCCTGCCGAACGCCAAGGGCAAGATCACTTGCGGAACTGGCGGCATCGCTATCCCACCCACTAGCGCGCAGGTGGACTTGCGTCCGCCCTACGGGGGCACCTGCACGATGTGGATCAGTTGGAACGAGGCCAAGAGCGCCACCGGCACACGCGGGGCGCATTACTTTGAATGGGTGTTCCAGCCATGAGCCGCGTTCGCTGCCCGGGTGTCCCGCGCCGCCGCATGGCCGGTCTGTCGCTGATCGAAATGATGATCGCGCTGGTGATGGCGCTGATCGTCGCCGCCGGCATCATCAGCGTGTTCGCGTCCACCTCCAGCAGCAACAAGGTGCAGGCGCAGATGGCGACGTTGCAGGAAGCAGGTCGCTTCGCGATCCAGAGTCTGCGCAGCGACCTTGCCAACGCCAACGGCGGCTATTGCAGCAACTCCGGCGGCACGGCCAGCAGCACGGGCTCGGGGATTTTTCTCGACGGATTGCGTTCACCGACGATCTACGCCAAGAATTTCACGACCATCAATGATGCATTCGCCGACAACACCACGCCGCTCGTGGCACCGGCCTCGCCCGAAGCGTTTTCTCTGCCTTCGCGCATGTTCATGCACGGCTACGACTGCGGAACCTCTTCCAGTACCTGCAAGCCGGTGGACCCGAGTACCGTGACGGGCGTAACCATTCCGGCGATGGGCGCGGCCGTGGGCAATCGCGTGCCGGGCACCGACGTGCTGACGGTCCGTTACCTGAAGCCTGGTTCCGGGTGGGCTATCAGCGCCACGGGCAGCACCATCGATGCGGCTAGCGACGGCACGGTCAATTCGATCACGCTGAATCCGCTGCCCGGGGAAGCTTCCTCCACTGGCTTTCCCGCTGGCAACGGTCTCGCGATGCTGGCCGACTGTTCCGGCGCGCAGGTGTTCACGGTCAACGACAGCGGTGGCAAGCTGACCCCGAACGACAATTACTCCTCGCCGAGTGACATCAGCAAGGGTGCGGCGCCGCGCATATTCGATTTCAGCACTGATTTCCAGACCGTCACCTATTACCTGAAGGTCGTCTGCGCAAATGGCAGCACTCCCTGCACCGGCACCACGACCGGAGAGCTCGAGCGGCGGGTCAATGGCGTCGATCAGCCGCTGGTGCGCGGCGTCGAGCGACTGGATTTCCGCTACGGTGTCATCGACGGGAGCGGCCTTACCCGGTTTCTCACTGCGAACGAAGTGGATACCGCTACTGACGCGGATGGCAACCCTCTTGCGTGTCATCTCATGCCCGACGGGACATCTGACGTTGCGGTTCCGGGCGGCATGACTGATACGGGCTGCTTGTGGCGCGCGGTGCAGACCATCGAAGTGCACATCCTGATGGACGGCCAGACGCCGCTGTACACGCTGACGCCGGCCGAGATGAATTACATCTACACGCCGGACGGCGATACCTCCCCGCAGCCGCCGACCAAGTCGGGCCGAGGCGCACAGCCGGTCGCGCAGGGTTTCCCGAACCAATTGTTGCGGCGCGAGTTCACCACCGTCGTCGCATTGCGTAACTTCAATCCGTGATGTCCGAGTCAGCCGCCATGTTCGTTCACCGCGCACAACCCCGCTTCCCACACCGCACGCACGAACGTGGCGCTGTGCTGCTGGTGGCATTGATCTTCCTGATCCTGCTCACCCTGCTCGCCATCGGCGCATCGTCCGGTTCGCTATTGCAGCAACGCATGGTGGCTGCCACCCGCAGCGCGCAACTCGCTTCCATGAGCGCCGACACCGCCTTGCGCGGCGCCGAATGGCGCCTCTGGTCCGTATCGCAAGTCGTCGGCCAGGGTGTCGCCTGCGACTCGGGTGACATCAATCCCGTTACCGGCTGCGTCAAATACGACCCGTCATCGCCGCTGTACGCCCCGGATGGTGCGGTCACCCAGTTCCGCAACGGCAACAACCAATGGCTGTCGCTCGCCGGCCCGATCACCTACAAGGGCGGCGCCGGCACCGGCTACACGGATACTGTGGTCGGCCCGGGTCACGCCAGCCCCAACGTCGCCGAGAACCCGCAGTACATCATCGAGGACATGGGTCCCGTCACAGCCGGTGGTCCGCCGGGAGAAGGCGGTACTACTGGCCCGAACAACGGCGGCCCCGGCACCCCGAACGTCCACGCCTACCGCATCACCGCACGCGCCACCGGTGGCACCGCCAACACGGTGCGGGTAGTGCAGAGCACTTTCGACGCGCAACCGAGCAACTGAAACAGCCAAGGTCACCCAGCAGTCAAGGTCCACTCGAATCCGACACTCACCATGAAACTTCGTCATCACGCGTTCTGCTCGCAAACAGCCCAAGCAAATCCGGAATGACAAGGTGATCAAGGAGCCCTCAGGGGAATCCACCATGTCCATCGCTCGTCAAACCATTCTCGCCTCACGCCCCGCTGCCACGGTGCTGGCGCTGACCCTGGTGGCCGCGCTCACCACGCCATTCGTGCTGCTGCCGCGCGCTCATGCGGCCCCCACCTCGCCGGCGACGTTGCCATGCGCCGAGATCAACAACAACGGCTGCACCGAGCTCAGCGCCACGCCGCCGCAGGATACCCAGGCCGTGCCGCCCAACATCTTGCTGATGCTGGACGACTCGGGGTCAATGGCGTGGGACTTCATGCCGGATTGGGGTTACCTCTCGAACACGAGCCTCTGGGGGGCAAGAAACGCAGGCGTCAATGGCGTGTATTACAACCCGACCACGGTCTACACCCCACCGCCAAAGGCGGACGGTACCTCATACCCCAATTCGCCGGGCCTATCGAGCGCGTACAAAGATGGTTTCACCGATACCAGCACGACGAATGTGAGGAACTACACCGGGGATTCGATCGTGGATCAGGGTCACCAGTTCCGGTACTGGGAGAGTTTGCCAACTACGAATGTCACCGATTACGGCGCGGCCGTCCAACTGTGTCCGAGTGGGTATGTTGCGTCGGGCCTGCAATGCGTCCGCGCTACCGTTGTTCCGAGCACTACTTACAAGTGCAATGCCGGCGACACCGGTCCCACCAAGGATCCTTCCGGGACGCCGAACATGTGTCGTCATCGCGTCTTCACCGAGAGCGGTAAAGTGGATACGTGGTATCCGGCGACGCCGGTGTACGGCTGCCCGAGCGGTTCGACCTACGATTCGTCGGATGGAATGTGCCACTATCCGCCCAAGGATCCGACCTGGCAGTGCCCGAGTGGCGGCACGGCGACGCGCCAAGCCGACGGCACGTACGAGTGTCTCACCAGACAATCCGTCCAGGTCTTCACCTACGTGGTGGGCGCTCCCATTGCGGCCAACGCACATTACGTGGCTGCGGGCACCGACTGCGACATCCTCCTGAATGCCACGCAAAAAGCAAACTGCGTCAATGAAAGCGACATCACTGGCACTGCCGCGCCTGCAAAGGATGCCGCGGGTGATCCGCTATCGGCCGGCCAGAACGTGGCCAACTGGTTTTCGTACTACCGTACCCGCCTGCTGATGTCCAAGAGCGGCTTGATGCTGGCGTTCAGCAACCTCAACCCGAAATACCGTTTCGGCTTTGCCTCGATCAACGGCAATGGCAAGAGCAACATCCTCGGGCCCGAATATCCCGCATCGGCCTCGTCTTCTTCGGTACCGTATGTCACGTTCGATGATTCCTACAGTTCTGGCGGCGATAGCTCCAACCGTCTGGCCGTGGTCCAACCGTTCGGCGATGGTTCGGACAGTACAAGCCAGAAGGCCAAGTTCTGGAACTGGATCGCCAACGAGAGCGCCAACAACGGCACGCCGTTGCGCAAGGCGTTGCAGGCAGTCGGCCAGTATTACCAGACCGACCAGCCATGGACCACGATGTCGAGTGATCCGGGTTACACCGCCGGCAGCACCACCAAGTTTGCCTGTCGCGCGTCCTACACCATCTTGACCACTGATGGTTTCTGGAACGGCGCCAATCCCAGCGGCATCGGCTACGCCGCCGGCGTGGACGGCCCCGATAACAGTCCGGTGCCTTCCGCGGACATCAAGCAATACACGGCGGTCGATCCGTTCAAGGGTGGCGGGGTTGGCGGATCGGTGCCGTCGCTGGCCGACGTGGCGACGTACTACTGGGAGAACGACCTTCAGACCGGCATAGACTGGCCCAATGAGGTGGCGACCAGCGTTGCGGATCCTGCCTCCTGGCAGCACATGACCACCTTCACGATCGGTCTGGGCTTCACCCCGCAAGGCATCAGCGGCACCTTCACCCATCCGGATACACCCGTCCTCGACATCGAGGCTTGGGCGCAGGGCGGCGCGGCCATCACCGGCTTCAGCTGGCCCACGCCCGCCTCCAATAGCATTTACAACATCGCCGACTTGGCGCACGCGGCGATCAATGGCCATGGCGAGTTCTTCAACGTCACCAAGCCGACAGATCTTGCGGATGCCTTGAACAAGGCATTTTCCGACATCGCTTCGCGGACGGACCTGTCCCCGTCCGCGGCGGTGAATGCAAGCGTGCTGTCATTGGGCGCGCTTTCCTTCACCACCGGTTACGAGACCAAGGCTTGGAGCGGGACGTTTCAGGCGGTGACCTTGAACGCCGATGGCAGCACCGGCGACGTCGAGTGGGATGCGGGCGCCAACCTCAACACCGCTTTCCACGCGGCCACCTATACGAATCGCAAGGTCTGGACGTCTGCGTACACCGCCTCAGGCTCGCCGGCGTTCAGCGCCTTCCAGTTCACCGCCACGAACGCGGCGAATCTGGATTCGACCGAGACGAACGGGCTGGGGGGCAATACCGACTGTGCAACCACCCCGACGAGCGACACGATCTGCAATCGCATCAATTACCTGCTCGGCGATCCCACCTACGAAGGTACCTTGTATCGCGCGCGGACCAGCGGCATCCTCGGCGCGATCATCCGCTCGCAGCCGGTTTACGTGGCTGCAGCCTCCTCGGACTATTACGCTTGGCCGTCCGGTTCCCCGGAGGCGAACGCCGCCGCTGGTAGCGATGGGCATGACGACAAGTCTTACGACGCGTTCGTTGCCGATCATGCCGACCGGGCCGGCACGGTGTACGTTGGCGCCAACGACGGCATGCTGCACGCGTTCGACGCGCCGGTGCCGGCGGATTGTGCCTCCGCCTGCAACTACAACCCGGATGGCACGGCCGGCAATGAGCGCTGGGCATACGTCCCACGCGCGGTATATGCCAACCTCGGCAATTTGACCAATGTCGATTTCCACTTCCTGCAGACCGTGAATGAAACGCCGGTGACCCGCGACGTGTTCTTCAGTGAAGGCACGCGCACACCCGACAAGGTGTGGCATACGATCCTGGCGGGAGGGGTGGGCTTGGGCGGCCGCGGTGTGTACGCGCTGGACATCACGGATCCGACGTCGTTCTCGTCGTCCAATGTGCTGTGGGAGTTCGATTCCGACTCGTCGGTGGCTGGCTGCACGTCCGTCGTGGGCTCGAGCGTAAGCGGCTCATGCAGCGCCAGCGACCTCGGTTACACCGTTTCGCAGCCCAACATCGGACGCATCAACTACGGCAACAAATGGGTGGTGCTGATGCCGAATGGCTATTTCCCGGACTGCACCACGCCGGATTTCCCGACCGCGACCCTTGCGGCCTGCCAAACGATGGCCGGGCAGGCTCCCCGGGTCGACCCGAGCGATCCGTCCAGCGCTCCGTACAGTGCGTTGTTCGTGCTGGACGCCGAGACCGGCAGCGTGATCGCCGAATTGAAAACGCCGGCCATCGATGGGGTGACCAGTTTTGGCCTCTCCACGCCGGTGATGGGCGACTACTTGGGCAATCAGATCGACACCGTGGCGTTTGCGGGCGACGTGCAGGGCAACTTGTGGCGCTTCGATTTTGCGGGTGATCCGTCCACCTGGAAGGTGACGTTGGTTTACCAGGCGCCGGTGCAGGGCGCGCAGCCGATCACCACGATGCCGCGCCTGTTCCCCGATCCGACCACCAATCGTTTCATGGTGGTGTTCGGTACCGGCAAATTCCTCGGCATCGGCGACAACGGCGACGACACCGCGCAGGCGATCTATGGCGTCCGCGATGTCGCGGGCAAGACCTGGCAGCAATCAGACCTGACGCAGCAATACCTGCACGAGGAGACTCCGGCGGGCGGTCCGTTCGCGGGTATCAGCCTGCGCTGCATCACCGGCAGTGCCGGCGACAGCTCCTGTACTTCCTCGCCATCGCCCATCAATACCGTGCCGGCGTCCTCGGGAGGGTGGTACATCAACCTCCAGACCACGACCAGCGACGGTACCGTCAACGATGCGGGTGAACGCGTGGTGGCCACGCCTGCCGCGATTTTCAGCAGCAACACGGTAGTGGTCGGAACGCTGATCACGGGCGCGCAGAACACCGACGCGTGCAATCCGTCCACCCAGGGTTCGATCCTGGCCCTGAATGTCCTCTCCGGCGGGACAGCGGGAGTGTCCTCGTTGGGCGGTGGTGCGATCGCCGGCGCGCGCATCACCAATGCGCGCACCAGCGGCAGCTTGCCCATCGTGTCGCAAGTGGGCGGCGCCCGAGGGATTCCCGTGGGGTCGAACGTCTCGGGTGGCGGCAATGGACCGAGCCTCGATATCTTGATGTACCGCCGCCGTTCGTGGAACGAAATCAACCAGAATCAGTAACAAGGGTGACAGGGGCGATGACGATGCAACGCAAACGCGGTTTCACCTTGATCGAGCTGATGATCGTGGTGGCGATCATCGCCATCCTTGCGGCCATCGCGGTGCCGTGGTGGGGGCGCTACACCTACCGCGCGCGCCGCGCGGACGGGCAGAATCTGCTGATGCACATCGCGCAGGCCGAGGAGCGTTACTACACCGACTACAACTATTACCCGCTTTCGGCGGGATCGCTGGGGTACACCGGTACGCCGACCAGCGAACACGGTTATTACACCGTGACGCTGGCGGCCTCGCCCGCCGCTTCGGCGGGGCAGGGCTACGTCGCCACTGCCGCCCCGCAAGGTCCGCAAACCAATGACGTATGCGGTAACCTCAGCATCGACAGCACGGGCCAGAAACTGCCCTCGGCCGCCAGCACTGTGAGATACAGCAACGGCAATTGCTGGTAGGCGGGTGTCGTCGCCGCCAATGCCCGCCTCAAACCGAGTCCGTTACAACTGCCGTTTCATGCCTGACGTAAAACAGACGCATTTGGTTTGAGGCCTCGATGTATAGGGCAGCGTGACCACAATGTGGGCACGAAGGTCGATGCCATCGCTACCGCAGTCCATCCGAGTCATGACGCTTGTTTGGAAGACAACGGCGCCGGTGGCGCAGGCGGTGCAGCGACCTTCGGTGCTCTTGGCGGCGTGGGCGGCGCCGGTGGCGCCGGCGGCGGAGGCGGCGGCAGCAGGTTCCAGCGCGGCGGCACTTTCATCGCGAGTGCGAGAACCTTGCCGTGCCGACGCACCGCGATGCGCACGTGCTGGTCGTCGGCTGCACCGCGCAAGGCGCGCTGCACGTCTTCGGGCTGCGCCACGGATTTTCCGCCGATGTCGGTGATCACGTCTCCCGACTGCAATTCGGGGAACTGCTTGTCGTTGCGCGACAGCACCAGGACGCCCTTGTCGGTGCCGAAGTAGCGACCGAGGTCGGCATTGAGGGGCGCCAGGTTCAGCCCCCACCACGGCGACATGAAAAGTGCCCAGCGGTGACTCTGTTCGCCGGCCTGGATGGCTGCTTCGCGCGCAGCGGATGCGCTCTCGCGCGCAATGGCGCCGCTGTCGATCGCGGCCGACGCGCTCTTCATCGCATCGTCGATGCTCTGCTGGAGGTGTTTCTGGAATTCCGGCGATTGCACCGAAGCGGTGGCGTCGTCGATGCTCTGCTGGAGGCGTTTCCGGAACTCGGGCGACTGCACCGAAGCGACGGCCTGGTTGGCGGCCAGTTCGGCCGCACGCACCGTGGCTTGCCAATCGGCCGCCTGCATCCGCTCGGGTGTGACGTCGACGTGCAGTGTTTTGCCGCCGCGCTCCACGCCGAGCCTGATCGATTTGCCGACCTGAGTCGTCCGCAGCGCAGTTTCGGACGCTGCATCGAAGGACCCGACTCGTTTCCCGTTGACCGCCGCGATCACATCACCGGCCCTCAGGCCCGCGCGCTCCGCAGGGCCACCGGGCGTCACCGCGCTCACGCGCAAGCCGTTGTCTTCCGGGCTTAGCACCACGCCCAGCATGCCGCGCTTGCTGTCGGCAAAATAGTGCAACGTGCTGGCGTTGGCCTCGTCGCCCATTTTCGCGGACAACGCGGCCATCCGGTTGGCGAGCGCATTCATCCGTGCCTGCAGCGCGGCCATCTTCTGCTGGTCGGCCTGCTGCTGGATGGAATGGGCCGAATCGTCGGCGGGCCCGGAACCCGGCGGTGCGGCAAACAGCGCGCCGGAGCACAACAACAGACCGGGCAACATCAGACAGAAAACGAGTGTTCGTTTCATGGCGATTCTCTCGATTACATGGGAATGGCGTGGGCGCGGGCAGGCTGCGCCTGCTCGGCGACCATGTAGGGCTGCAAGTGCAAAAGACCCAGTTGCTGCAGCAAGGTGATGCGCTGCTGCCAAAGGCTGGCGACCGTCGCCGGGTTTCGCGCGGCGCTCAATTGCAGATCGACCAGCGCGATGCGGTCCTGCAGGGTGACGGCGGTCGCCAGCGCACGACCGTCCAACGGTGCACCGGTGCGGTCGAGTTTCTGCACCCAGACCTGCCACTGTCCGGAACTCGCCTGCAAGCCGGCAAGCTCGGTGACGGGCTTGGGCGCAGAGGGCCTGGTGGCGCCGGTTGCGGTCGGCTGCGCGATGCGCATCGGCGCAGGCAGCGGTGCGCGCAGTTGAAGATGTGGCCACGCGAATGCGAGCGCGAGGCCGGCGGCGAACGCGGCAGGCAGGGTGAACCAGACGGTCTTGCGCACGGTGCGCCGCCGCCGGAGTCGTGCGGCCAGTGACGGCCAGGTGTCGTGCGGCGGCGTGCTTGCCGGAAGCGCACGCAGCGCCGCGGCGAGTGATGCTTCGTCGTTCATGCCATCGTTCATGCCGTGGTGGTCGAGCCGATCGTGCATGGCGTGTCCTCCACTTTGGGTTGCAACAGTTCGCGCAGGCGTTTGGTCGCACGCGCGAGTTGGGATTTGGAAAAGCTCACCGACCGCCCGAATTCGCGCGCGATCTCGACGTGGGTGAATCCTTCAACGTGATAGAGCCACAGCACCGCGCGTGCATCGTCGGGTAATCGATTCAATGCGCGGTCCAGCGTGGCCGCGTCCGCGCATGTCCAGGGTGGCGGCGCATCGTCTTGTCCGATCGAGTCGTCGAGCACCTCGATCACGTGCAGGCGGTCGTGACGCAGTTGCATCAGTGACTCGTTGACCACCAGCTTGCGCAGCCAAGCCGCGAAGGGAGCGTCGCCGCGGTACTGGCGCGCGCGTTCGAAGGCTTTCAGCATCGCATCCTGCAGCACCTCCTGCGCGACATCGGGGCGGCCGGTCAGGCGCAACGCCAGCGTCCACGCCGCGCGTTCGAATTGCCGGTACACAGTTTCGAACGCGGCCAGATCGCCGTGTTTCAGGCGGGCGACGGTCTCCGGTTCGACGTGCTGCTGGAAGTTGGATTGCGCGTCCACGACACAAGGATGCACCAGAACGCCAAAGGGTCGCAGTTTGCGCCCTCCCCGCAAGGGGAGCAGCACGGAAAAGCCTCTTTTGCTCGTCATCCCGGTATCGCGAAGCGATATCCGGGACCAGCGTCTTTGCGCTTCTTGGTGTTGCGGAGAAGTCCCTGGGTTCCGGCTTTCGCCGGAATGACGACACGTGGGTCGTTCATCTGTTCACCAGAGGAAGCGGGATACCTGCCCCTATCCGCTGTGTCCGCGAACTGTCCGCGGACACTTTTTCCGACCCCGGTGTTTCCGCAACGCATTGAATCGGCGTGGGAATTGTCGCGGTCGAGGTTGGCATCGCACTTGCTCAATAGAAGGCGAGGCCGCATCGGCGAAACGGTGTGGCGAGGACTGGACAGGCATGAACATTCGCGACACTTCCGCGCAGGACCGCATCATCGAGAAGCGCGTCAACAAGAAAAAGCTGGCGATCTTCGCCGGCCTTGGCGTGGCGGTATTGATCCTGCTGGTCTGGCTGGTGCCGGGTGCGCTGCGCTTGTTCTCGGCGGGCTCCTCGGTGAGCGCGTCGCGTCTGCAGATCGCAACGGTGGAACGCGGCTCGTTCGTGCGCGATATCGCCGCCGACGGGCGCGTGGTGGCGGCGGTCAGTCCCACTTTGTACGCCAACGCGAACGGCGCGGTGACCTTGCAGGTGCACGCCGGTGACCAGGTGAAGAAAGGCCAGGTGCTGGCGGTGATCGCAAGCCCCGAGCTGACCAACAAGCTTGCGCAGGAAGAGAGCAACGCCGACGCGATGCAGGTCGCGTATCAGCAGGCCAAGATCGACGCCAACCAGCAGCGCGCCAAATTGCAGGAAGCGTTCGAGAACGCCAAGATCGACGAGCAAAGTGCCAAGCGCGATCTCGCGCGCTACCAGACGGCTTTTGACAAGGGCGCGGTATCGAAGCTGGAAGTGGATCGCCACAACGATGCGCTGGAGAAGGCGCGGATCCAGTTGGGCCACGCGAAGGGCAATCTGGGCATGGACGATTCCAGCCTGGCACTGGAAGTGCAGGCCAAGAAGCTGGCCTACGAGCGCCAGAAGCTGCTGGTCGCCGACCTGAAACGGCAGGTGGACGACTTGAACGTGCGTTCGCCGGTCAACGGCCAGGTCGGCCAGTTGTTCATCGCGCAGACTGCGACCGTTCCCAAGGATGCCAAGCTGCTGACGGTGGTGGATCTGTCCGCGCTGGAAGTGCAGGTGAACGTGCCGGAAAGCTTCGCGCGCGATCTTGCGGCCGGCATGCCCGCCGCGATCAGTGGCAACGGCAAGGATTGGAAGGGTGCAGTCAGCGCGATCTCACCCGAAGTCGTCAACGGTGAAGTGGTCGCGCGGGTGCGCTTCGAAGGCAGCAAGCCGGAGTATTTGCGGCAGAACCAGCGCTTGTCCGTCCGCATCGTGCTCGACAAGCGCGACAACGTGCTGACGGTTGCGCGCGGTTCGTTCGTGGACGAATCGGGCGGCCGCTACGCCTACGTCGTGCGCGACGACATCGCCTACAAGACGCCGGTGACGTTGGGGCCGAGCTCCATCGACAAGGTGGAAATCCTGCAAGGCCTGAAAGCCGGCGAAAAGATCGTGATTTCCGGTACCAGCAATTTCAACGGCGCGGCGAAAGTCGCGATCAGCGATTGATTGATTTTTTCCCTCTCCCTCCCGGGAGAAGGTGCCCCGAAGGGGCGGATGAGGGTTCGGCACCTGCGGAACATTGCTCAAGTTCCGGACCCCACACCTCCAGCCCCTCTCCCGACGGAAGAGGGGAGACAAGCACAACCACCACCGAGGAACCTGAAATGCTCAAGATGACCCACCTGTCCAAGGTCTACCGCACCGAAGTGGTTGAAACCTACGCCCTGCGCGACTTCAACATCGACGTGAAGGAAGGCGAATTCGTCGCGGTAATGGGTCCCTCGGGCTCCGGCAAGACCACCTTCCTCACCATCGCGGGCCTGCTGGAAAGTTTCACCGGCGGCGAATACCTCCTGGACGGCGTCGACGTCAGCAACCTCGGCGACAACGCGCGTTCGAAGATCCGCAACGAGAAAATCGGCTTCGTGTTCCAGAGTTTCAACCTGATCCCCGATCTCAACGTGCACGACAACGTGGAAGTGCCGTTGCGTTACCGCGGCATGAAAGCCGCCGAGCGCCAGCAGCGCATCCATGACGCGCTGGAACGCGTGGGCCTGGCCTCGCGCATGAAGCATTACCCCGCCGAACTTTCGGGCGGCCAGCAGCAACGCGTCGCGATCGCGCGTGCCCTGGCGGGTTCGCCGCGCCTGCTGCTGGCGGACGAACCGACCGGCAACCTGGACACACAGATGGCGCGCAGCGTGATGGAACTTCTGGAAGAAATACATCGCGAGGGCGCGACGATCGTGATGGTCACCCACGATCCGGAACTGGCCCTGCGCGCGCAGCGCAGCGTGCACATCATCGACGGCCAGGCCGTGGATATCGCGGAGGAACCGCGTTTCCACGCGCAATCCCGACGCGCCGAAGCGGCTGAAGGCACCGCGCGTTGAAGCGCTCCCCTTTGAGGGGAGGGAGCAAAGCAGGGGCAGCCAATGGGGATGTTGTTCAGAGCATCAACAGGGGACGTTGAAGTACATCGAGGACCGCAACCATGAACATCCAGAAACTCATCGCCATCGTCGCCGCCATCCTGATCAACTGCGCGGTACTCGCCTGGTTCCACGCGTGGACGTCCAGCGTGGGGGCCGCTGCCGCCATGTCCGCGCCCGCGCAAAAGGTCGTGACGCTGCCCGCCATCCACGTGCATCCGAGTGCCGCACAACTGCGTGCGGTGGGGCGCGTGCACGCCCCCGCGAGGCCGGACCAAACCAGTGTGGGCGCGGGTTTGGCTTGCCTCGTGATGCCTTATTACTCGTTTGCTGCGCCGTGCGATTCAGCGGCGGTAAGCGGGTGATGCATTGATTCGCTCGTCCTTTGGGAGAGGGTACCGCGCAGCGGCGGGTGAGGGTCCGCATCTTGCGAGTGATCAGATAAGTTCCGCACCCTCACCCCAACCCCTCTCCCGGCGAGAGGGGCTCGACACAACGGAGCCAGTGAATGTTCGCCTACTACATCGATCTCGCCGTGCGCAGCCTGAAGCGCAACAAGGCGCTGACCGCATTGATGGTGCTGGCGATCGCACTCGGCATTGGCGCCTCCATGACCACCCTTACTGTGTTGCACGCGTTGTCGGGGGATCCGTTGCCGGGGCGCAGCGGGCAGCTGTATTACCCGCAAATTGATCCGCGCGACATGAATGGCTACCAGCCTGGCGGCGAACCACCGGGCCAGGTTTCCTGGATCGACGGCGCTAACCTGCTGCGGGCGAAGCGTGCCCGCCGGCAGGCGCTGATGACTGGTGGCCAGGTGCCGGTGCAGCCTACACAGGCGAATCTCGACCCGTTCTACGTGGATGCCCGTTACACCACGGCGGACTTCTTTCCGATGTTCGACACGCCTTTCGAGTACGGGCGAGCATGGACTGCGGCGGAAGACGAAGCTACGGCGCGCGTCGCAGTGATATCGAGTTCGCTCAACGCGAAGCTCTTCGGCGGGAAGAACAGTATCGGCAAGACGCTGCGCGCGGATGATGTCGATCTGCGCATCATCGGCGTGTTGGGGGATTGGCGGCCCAACCCGCATTTTTATGACCTGTACCTCGGCCAATACGGAGAGAACGAGGACGTGTTCGTGCCGCTCTCCACCTCCCAAGACCTGAAGTATGCGCACAGCGGCTCCGTTGACTGTTGGAGCTCAGGCGGCCAAGAAAACATGAAAACGGCCCCTTGCACCTGGTTGCAACTGTGGGTGCAACTCGACACGCCGGCGGAATTCGAGTCCTACCAGTCGTTCCTGATCCATTACTCGCAGGAGCAAAAGGGGCTCGGGCGATTCCAGCGCCCGCCCAACGTGCGGTTGCGCGACGTGATGCAGTGGCTCGACTACAGCCACGTCGTACCGGCCGATGTGCGGTTGCAGACGTGGCTGGCGCTCGGATTCCTGATGGTGTGTCTGGTCAACACCGTCGGCTTGATGCTGGCGAAATTTCTCCGCCGGAGCGGCGAGATCAGCGTGCGCCGGGCGCTCGGCGCGGCGCGGCGGGCGGTATTTGAGCAATTGCTGGTCGAGGCCGGCATCGTCGGCTTGGCGGGCGGCATCGGCGGCTTGCTGCTCGCCCAAGTGGGTTTGTGGCTAGTGCGCCAACAACCGGCGGACTACGCGAAGCTCGCGCATCTCGATCCGATGATGCTGGGTGTCACCTTTGTTCTCGCGATCGGCGCCAGCCTGCTGGCCGGCCTCTTGCCGGCCTGGCGTGCGTGCAGGATCGCGCCTGCCTTGCAACTGAAGGCGAACTGACATGGACATCCTGCCGATCCTCGCGACGTTCCGCCGGCACAGGATCACGGCGCTGCTGATCGTGCTGGAGATCGCGCTGACCTGCGCAATCGTCTGCAACGCGGTGTTCCTGATTTCCCAGCGGGTGCACCGAGTGGACATGCCGAGCGGAGTGGCCGAACACGAGCTGGTGCAGGTGCAGGTCGTGGATATCGGCGATCGCCCCGACGCGAAGGCGCGCGGAGAAGAAGATCTGGCGGCGCTGCGCGCCATTCCCGGGGTGAAGTCGGTCGCGCGGATCAACCAATTGCCGTTCACCGACTCATCCTGGAACAACAACATCTTCCTCTCCGCGACCCAGAAGCAGCCGACGTTGGATGCGACGTTGTATTTCGGCATCAATGTGCTGCAAACCCTGGGGACCCGGCTCACCGAGGGCCGTGATTTCAATCCCGACGAATACGCGGAGTATCGCGACGTGTTGCGCGATCCAAAACTAACGCCGCCCGTGGTCATCATCACCCGGGCGCTTGCGCAGAAGTTGTGGCCGGGCGAAAGCGCGCTCGGCCAAACGATCTACTTCGACCCGCAAACGCCGATGCAGGTGATAGGCGTGGTTGCGGACCTGATCCGGCCCTCGCTGTCCGGCGGCGATGATGCCGCACAGTGGACCACGGTGGTGCCGCTGCGCTTTTCCGGAGGCGGGTCTTATGCGCTACGCACCGACCCCGGACAGCGACAGCGGGTAATCAAGGCGGCAGTGACCGCGCTCAAGGCTCTGGATCCCAAGCGCATCATCCGGCAACAGCGTACGCTGGACGACGCGCGCGCCGAATTCTTCCAGGCAGACCGCGCGATGGCCGGCATGTTGCTCGGGGTGATCCTGGCGGTGCTGCTGGTGACGGGGCTGGGCATCGTGGGGCTTGCGAGTTTCTGGGTCGCGCAGCGCCGCCGCACCATTGGTATCCGTCGCGCGTTGGGCGCGACGCGCGGCGACATCCTGCGGTATTTCCAAACCGAGAATTTCCTGATCGTCACCTTCGGCATCTTGCTGGGCATGGTGCTGGCCTACGGCTTGAGCCTGTGGCTGATGGCGCATTATGAGATGCCGCGGTTGCCAGTGGCGTACTTGCCGATCGGTGCGATCGTGCTGTGGCTGATCGGACAGGCGGCGGTGCTGGGCCCGGCCATGCGCGCCGCGGCGGTACCACCGGTAGTGGCGACGAGGAGCGTGTGATGTTCGCGTATTACCTCGATCTTGCATTGCATAGTCTGAAACGCAACAAGATATTGACGGCGTTGATGGTGGTGGCGATCGCGGTGGGCATCGGCGCGAGCATGACCACGTTCACCGTGCTGCACGTGCTGTCGGGTGATCCGCTGCCCGGCAAGAGCGGCAAGCTGTATTACCCCCAGATCGATCCGCAGGATGCGCGCGGCATGATGCCCGGCACGCTGCCGCCGGAGCAGGTCACCCTGATCGATGGCATGAACCTGCTGCGTGCGAAACGGGCGGACCGGCAGGCGTTGATGTTTGGCGGCGCGGTGCCGATCCGGCCGGATTCTTCCGCGCTGGATCCCTTCTACGTGGAGGCGCGCTACACCAGCGCGGATTTTTTCGCGATGTTCGATGCGCCATTCCTGTACGGCCACGGCTGGACCGGCGCCGACGACGAGGCACGCGCGCGCGACGTGGTGATCACGCGCAAGCTCGATGACAAATTGTTCAACGGCGCCGACAGCGTGGGCCATACGATGCAGATCGGTGGCAACACGTTCCGCATCGTCGGCGTGCTCGACGACTGGCGTCCGAATCCGCACTTCTACGACCTCAATACCGGTTCCTACAACTATTTCGAGCAGGTGTTCCTGCCGCTGCAGACTGCGCTGGAGCTGCATTTCGAACACAACGGTTCCAACGATTGCTGGGGCAACGGCACCGGAGGCGCGGGCGGCATCTATCCGTCGGCGTCATGCGTATGGCTGCAATTCTGGGTGGAACTGGACAACCCGGCCAAGGCCGCCGCGTACCAGCAGTTCCTGGTCCACTATTCGGAAGAGCAGAAGGCGCTGGGCCGTTTCCAGCGCGCGCCAAACGTGCGCCTCGACAACCTCATGCAGTGGCTGGATTACAACGGGGTGGTGCCGAGCGACGTGCGCCTGCAGGCGTGGTTGGCGTTCGGGTTCCTGCTGGTGTGCATGCTGAATACCGTCGGCCTGATGCTGGCGAAGTTCCTGCGCCGCTCGGGTGAACTGAGCGTGCGCCGTGCGTTGGGCGCATCCCGGCGTGCGTTGTTCGCGCAGTTGCTGACCGAGTCTGGTGTGATCGGGATCGCCGGGGGCGCCGGTGGCCTGTTGCTGGCCTTGCTCGGCCTGTGGATGGTGCGGCACCGGCCTTCCGATTACGCGGCCCTGGCCCACCTCGACCCGGCGATGTTGCTGGTCACGTTCGCACTCGCGCTCGGCGCCAGCTTGTTGGCCGGCATGCTGCCCGCGTGGCGCGCGTGCAACGTTGCGCCGGCATTGCAGTTGAAGAGCAACTGACATGGACATCCTGCCTATCCTCGCCACGCTGCGCCGGCACAAGATCATCATTTGGCTGCTGATGCTGGAGATCGCGTTGAGTTGCGCGATCGTCTGCAATGGCGTGTACCTGATCGTGCAGCGCATCCACCGCATGGAGATGCCCAGCGGCCTGGCCGAGCATGAATTGGTGCAGATCCAGCAGGCGCCGATCACACTGCCACCCGATCGCTACGCGCGGGCCAAGGAGGATCTCGCGGCCCTGCAGCAGATTCCCGGCGTCGAAGCGGTCGGCATGACCAACCAGGTTCCGTTCGGCGGTTCCTCGTCGAACGGCAACGTGATGCTTGGGCCCACGCAGCCGCATCCCACGTTGAATGCGGCAACCTACTTCAGCGAAAACCTGCTGCCCGCGTTCGGCCTTCGCCTGGTGTCGGGACGCGCCCTCGGCAGTGACGATTACGTCAATGCAGACACGGTGCTGAAGTCCCTTGCCGATGGCAGCGGCAAGGGCTTCCCGATGCCGACCATCATCAGCCAGGCGCTGGCCACGCGCCTGTGGCCGCAACAGAACCCGTTGGGCAAACTGCTCTGGCTCGCGCCCAAGGCCAACTTCCGGGTGGTGGGCGTGGTGGCGACCCTGGCGCGCGCGAATGCCTACCACACCGCGACTGCGCAGTATTCGATGATCATTCCGCTGCACATGGGCGCGGACAAGGACCAGAGCTATCTGATCCGTACCCGGCCCGACGAGCGTCAGCGTGTACTGGCCGCCGCAGCCGCGGTGCTGAAGCGCGCCGATCCGGCGCGCGTGATCACGCACGCGCGAACGTACGACGAAATCCGCAGCGACTACTTCCAGGACGACCGCGCGATGGCGGGCATGCTGGTGAGCGTGATCGTGGCCGTGCTGCTGGTGACGGGGCTCGGCATCGTGGGACTTGCCAGCTTCTGGGTGGCACAACGCCGCAAGCAGATCGGCATTCGCCGCGCCCTGGGCGCGACGCGCAGCGACATCCTGCATTATTTCCAGACCGAGAATTTCCTGATCGTCACTTTTGGCATCGTGCTGGGCATGGCGCTGGCCTACGGCTTGAGCTTGTGGCTGATGGCGCATTACGAGTTGCCGCGCTTGCCGCTGTCGTACCTGCCTGCAGGCGCGATCGCGCTGTGGCTGATCGGACAGATGGCCGTGCTGGGCCCCGCCCTGCGCGCCGCCGCGGTGCCGCCGGTGGTGGCGACGAGGAGCGTGTGATGTTCGCGTATTACCTCGACCTCGCCTTGCGCAGCCTGAAGCGGAACAAGCTGCTTACCGCGTTGATGATCGTGGCGATCGGCTTCGGCGTGGCCGCGTCGATGATCACGTATTCGGTGTTCCGCGCGGTGTCGGGCAATCCGATCCCGGACAAGTCTGCGCAACTGTTCACGCCCCAGATCGACAGTTGGGGGCCGCAGCAGAACCTGCAGGGCGAACCGCCGTACGCGCTGAACTACGTCGATGCGATGGCGCTGATGCGCGCGCACGCGGCGAAGCAGCAGACGCTGATTTATCCGGTGGAGCTGTCGGTGTTGCCGGGCGGGCAGCGCAGCCTGCCGATCAAGGCGGACGGCTACGCGGTGTACGGCGCGTTCTTTCCGATGTTCGAAGTACCGTTCCGGTATGGCAGCGGCTGGAACGCCACGCAAGACGACGATCGTGCCGCGATGGTGGTGCTGAGCGAGGAGTTCAACCAGAAGCTCTTCGGTGGTGCCGACAGCGTCGGACGCGGGATCACGCTGGGCGGCCACCAGTACCGCATCGCGGGCGTCGCGCGGCACTGGAATCCAATGCCGCGCTTCTATTCGTTGTTCGGAAACAGCGGTTTCGAGGAGCCTGCGGATTTCTACATTCCGTTTACACGTGCCCTGGATCTGCAAATTGCCACCGCGGGCAACAACAGTTGCCGCGGAAAGTTGACCATGAACGGCTGGGAAAGCTGGCTGCAAAGCAACTGCGTGTGGGTCACGCCATGGGTGGAGCTGGACACGTCGGGCGACGTCGCACGCTACCGCAGCTTCCTGGAAGGCTATTCCGCCGACCAGCAGCGTGCCGGCCGGTTCGACTGGGCGCCCAACGCGCGCCTGCGCAACGTGACGCAATGGCTCCAGTACATGCACGTGGTGCCGCCTGAAAGCCGCATTTCGCTGCTGGTCTCACTGGGCTTTTTCCTGATCTGCCTCGTCAATACGGTCGGGCTGTTGCTGGCCAAGTTCATGCGTCGCGCCGGCGAGATCGGCGTGCGCCGCGCGCTGGGCGCTTCGCGCCGCGAGATCTACACGCAGTTCTTCATCGAAGCCGGCACGATCGGCGCGGCCGGCGGGCTGCTTGGCCTGCTGTTGACCGCAGCGGGTGTATCCGGCGTCGGCTTGTTGTTCAAGCCGGAAATCGCGCGTCTGGCGCACGTCGATCTGTCGCTGGTGACATTGACGCTGGCGGTCGCGATCGTTGCGACGGTGATCGCGGCGTTTTATCCAACCTGGCGCGCGGCACACGTGCAGCCGGCTTGGCACCTGCGGTCGAATTGAAACACTACGTCATCCCGGCCATGGATTGGCCGGGACCCAGCGCCAGGGACGGTGAATCTGCGGCAAATACTGGATTCCGGCCTTCGCCGGAATGACGAGCGAAAAGGAATCGTGTCATGCAAATCCAGCCCATCCTCGCCGCATTGCGCCACCACAAGGCCGGCACCGTGCTGATCGCGCTGCAGATCGCGTTGACCCTCGCGATCGTGTGCAACGCGCTATTCATCATCCAGCAGCGCGTCGCGCACCTGTCCGAACCCACCGGTGTCGACGAGGCCAATCTGTTCGTGATCGGCAACCAGTGGGCAGACCAATCCACGGACCAGCAGATCGACGCGCAGATACAGACCGACCTCGCCGCCCTCCGGCAACTGCCCTCGGTGCGCGATGTGACGTCGAGCAATTCCTATCCGCTGCGTGGCGGCGGCTGGGACAACTTCATCACGATGACGCCCGATCAGGTGCAGAAGACCACCGACGCCTCGGTGTATTTCGGTGACGAGCACTTCATGGGCACACTGGGCGTGAAGCTGATCGCAGGGCGCAATTTCCGCGCCGACGAGATCACGCCGATGAAGGCGCGGGACACTTCGACACCGCCGGTGGCCATCGTGACCAGGGCGCTGGCCGACAAGTTGTATCCCGACGGCTCGGCGCTCGGCAAGACGTTCTACGCAATGACCGCGGAACCAACCACCATCGTTGGCGTCGTCGAACGCCTGCAGCGTCAGGAAGTCGATACCTGGTCGTCGCCCTATGCGTATCAGGCGCTGATTTGGCCACGACGCCTGGACGGGTCCTTCGGCACCTATTACATCGTGCGCGCCAAGCCGGGTGAACTGGCGGCGGCGATGCGCGAAGCGCCCAAGGCGCTGTATGGGCAAAGCCGCATGCGCATCATCGATCCGAAGGACGGCGTGTCGAGTTTCGCCGAGATCCGCCATCGCGCCTATGACAGCGATCGCGGCACCGCGATCCTGATGGGCATCATCTGCGCGGTGCTGCTGGTGATCACCGGCGCCGGCATCGTCGGGCTCACCAGTTTCTGGGTCGGCCAGCGGCGCAAGCAGATCGGTATCCGCCGCGCGTTGGGCGCCACCCGTCGCGACATATTGAATTACTTCCTCACCGAAAACCTGCTGATCGGCGGGGCCGGCGTGGTGATCGGAATCGCGCTCGCTGTCGGCATCAATCTCTGGATGATCGCGCACGTGGAAATGGCGCGATTGCCGCTGTTGTACGTGTTGATGGGGGTGGTGGTGCTGCTGTTGCTGGGCCAAGGCGCGGCACTGGCGCCGGCGATGCGGGCTTCGCGCGTCTCGCCGGTGGAAGCAACGAGGAGCGTGTGACATTGCTGTTCCCCTCTCCCTCCCGGGAGAGGGGCCGCAGGACCGGATGAGGGTCTGGCCTTTCGCGGATCAATGCCCAGGACCTGAACCCTCACCCGCCGCTTCGCGGCACCCTCTCCCGAAGGGAGAGGGGTTCTTCAATGGAGTCGGTTTATGTTTGCCTATTACCTCGATCTCGCACTGCGCAGCCTGAAACGCAACAAGGCGCTCACCGCGCTGATGATCCTGACGATCGGCTTCGGCGTGGCTGCGTCGATGACCACCTGGTCGGTGTTCCGTGCAGTGTCGGGCGATCCGATTCCGTGGAAATCATCGAAGCTCTACGTGCCGCAGATCGACGCGTGGGGACCGGTGGCGCAGAAGAACAATACCGACGCCGATAAGGGGCCGCCGGATGCGCTGACCTACGGCGACGCGATTGCGCTGATGCGCGACCATCGCGCCAAGTTGCAATCGGCGATGTACATCATCTCGCCGTCCGTGATCCCGGCGGTGCCCGGCGAGCACCCGATCATCACGCTCGGGCATGCGGTCTTCAGCGAATTCTTCCCAATGGTGGACGCGCCGTTCAAATACGGCAGCGGATGGAGCGCGGCCGACGACGAGCATGGCGCGCAGGTGGCGGTAATCAGCAGCAAGATCAACCGCAAGGTCTTCGGCGGCGGCGACAGTGTCGGCAAGACCATCAACATCGACGGTCACGACTACAGGGTGGTCGGCGTGATGGACGACTGGAATCCCCAGCCCCGCTTCTACGACGTGGTCAACACCGGTGGCTTCCTGCAGCAGGACGAAGGCGTGCTGCTGCCATTCAACACCGCGATCGCCGCGGGCATGTCCAACGATGGCAACACCAACTGCTACGAGTCGCCGAAGGAAACCGGCTTCGTCGGGTTGCAACGGTCCAGTTGCATCTGGACCGAGTACATGGTGCAGCTCGACAGCGCGGCGGCGGCTCAGCAGTTCAAGAGTTATCTGGAAGGCTTCGCGCGCATGCGCTATCCAGGCTGGACGCCGAACGTGCGGCTGCGCGGGCTGAGGGACTGGCTGGACCACGAGCACGTGGTGCCGCCCGACACCCGGATTTCGCTGTACGTCGCGCTGGGTCTGCTGCTGGTTTGTCTGGTCAATACGGCAGGTCTGCTGCTGGCGAAGTTCCTGCGCCGTGCCAGCGAGATCGGCGTGCGCCGCGCGCTGGGCGCATCGCGCCGCGAGATCTACACGCAGTTCCTGATCGAGGCGGGCATGGTTGGACTGGCTGGCGGCGCGCTGGGCCTGCTGCTCACCTGGGTGGGCATCGCGGGGGTCGGCTGGGTGTTGCCGCGCGACATTGCCGCGCTGGCGCGCCTGGATGTTTCGCTGTTCCTCACCACGCTGGCGGTGGCGATCGTGGCCACGATGCTGGCCGGCCTTTATCCCACCATGCGCGCGGCGGCGGTGCAGCCGGCGTGGCAGTTGAAATCGAATTGAAACGCGACGTCATCCCGGCCATGGATTGGCCGGGACCCAGTACCAAGGACGGTAAGTCTCAAACGTCACTGGATTCCGGCCTTCGCCGGAATGACGGGCAAACGAGGACATAGAAATGACACTCCATCCCATTCTCGCGGCGCTGAAAAAACACAAGGCCGGCGTCATCCTGATCACCCTGCAGATCGCGTTGACCCTTGCCATCGTCTGCAACGCGGTGTTCATCATCGGCCAGCGCATCGACCGCATCCAGCGGCCGAGCGGAATCGACGAAAAAAACCTGTTCCTGATCACGCAAAGCTGGGTGGGCGCACCGACCGGCGATGACCAGGGCAGCGTCGAGAAGCTCGACGCGATGCAGCAGACCGACATCGCGACGTTGCGAAACCTGCCTGACGTGGAATCGGCGATTGCCATCAATACCCTGCCGCTGCTCAACAGCACGTGGAGCGGCGGCATCGGACTGAAGCCGAACCAGCAGAGTTCGACCGCGCAGGCGGCGTTCTACTTCGGCACCGACCAGATGATTCCCGCGCTCGGACTCAGGCTGATCGCCGGCCGCAACTTCATGCCCGCCGACGTCAACCACATGGGTTTTCGCGGCCACAACCGCCCGCCCATCGTGATCGTCACCAAGGCGCTGGCCGACAAGCTGTTCCCGAAGGGCGACGCGCTCGGCAAGACCATTTACGTCGATCGCGACACGCCCACCACCGTCATCGGCATCATCGAGCGCATGCAGGTGCCGAGCCCGGACAGTTGGGCCAATGACTGGTTCTGGAATTCGGTGCTGATACCGACGCGGCTGGATGCGGGTTTCGCGCGCTACGCGGTGCGCGCCAAGCCGGGCCGACTCGAAGCCGCGATGCGCGAGGCGCCCAAGGCGCTGTTTGCCTCCAATCCGATGCGCGTGATCCAGACGGGCGAAGGTTTCGAAGATACCTCGGTCCATTCGTTTGCCGACATCCGGACGCATGCGTATCGTGCCGACCGCGGCATGGCGATCCTGATGGGCGTGATCTGCCTGATCCTGCTGTGCGTCACCGGAGCGGGCATCGTCGGGCTCACCAGTTTCTGGGTGGGACAGCGGCGCAAGCAGATCGGCATCCGTCGCGCATTGGGCGCGACGCAGCACGACATCCTGCGTTACTTCCAGACCGAAAACCTGATGATCGCCGGCGTCGGCGTGGTGATGGGTGCGCTGCTGGCGGTCGGGTTGAACCTGTGGCTGATGAAACAGTTTTCGATGGACAGGATGTCGCTGCTGTACGTGCTGGTCGGCGTGATCGCGCTGCTGGTGCTGGGGCAGGGCGCGGTGTTCGCGCCGGCCTTGCGCGCCTCGCGCGTATCGCCGGTGGAAGCGACGCGGAGCGTGTGATGGCACGTGAGGCAAAGCCAATCATCTCGTCATTCCGGACGCGGCGTAGCCGCGATCCGGAATCCAGCTTTTTGTCGGATTGCCAGTAAAAGCTGGATTCCGGGTTCCATCGCCAACAGAGTCGGCGATGGCCCCGGCATGACGAACTGAAAAGAATCGGAGCGTGAGACGATGTTTGCGTACTACCTCGACCTCGCGTTTCGCAGTTTGAAGCGCAACAAGCTGCTGACGGTGCTGATGGTGCTGGCCATCGCGATCGGCATCGGCGCGTCGATGACCACGCTGACGGTGATGCACCTTTTGTCCGGCGATCCGCTCCCGGGCAAGAGCGCGCATCTGTTCTACGCGCAGGTGGATGGCGATCCGACACCTGACTACAAACACGCGGAGCCGCCCGACGCACTGGATTACCAGTCCGCGGTGGACCTGTGGAATGCCCGCCGCGCCGACCGCCAGGCATTGCTTGTGGAAAGCCAGATCAAGATGCACGCGCCGGAGGTGGATCGTCCGCCGCTGATGCTGATGATGCTTTCCACCACCTCGGATTTCTTCCCGATGTTCCAGGTGCCGTTCGAATACGGCAGCGCGTGGACGCCGCAAGACGATGCAAGCCGAGCACGCGTCGCGGTCATATCGAGCGACCTCAACGACAAGCTGTTCGGCGGCCAGGACAGCGTGGGCAAGACCCTGCGACTGAAGGACAGCGATGTCCGGATCGTGGGTGTGCTGAAGCCGTGGCGGCCGTCGCCACAGTTCTACGACGTGCGCGGGGGGCGTTTCTCGCAGGGCGACACCGCGAGTTTCTACACCAAACCGGAAGACGTGTTCACGCCCTTCTTCACCGGGCTCGAAATCAACGGCGGCAACTTTTACCAATTCAATTGCTGGATGCCGCCACCGAATCCCGGGCACCTCGTGAATTCCCCGTGCAACTGGCTTGGCCTGTGGGTGGAACTCGACAGCACGGCGAAGATTGCGTCTTACCGGGAGTTCCTGAACAGCTACGCAGAGCAGCAGAAGACCTTGGGAAGGATTCGCTATACCGAAACGCGGCTGCGCGACCTGATGCAATGGCTCGACTTCAATCAGGTAGTCCCGAGAAACGTGAAGTTGCAGACGTGGCTGGCATTCGCGTTCCTCGCGATCTGCCTGTTCAACACGGTCGGCCTGCTGCTGGCTAAATTCCTGCGTCGCGGTGGCGAAATCGGCGTTCGACGCGCGCTGGGTGCATCGAGTCGAGCGGTATTTGCACAATGCCTGACCGAAGCGGGACTGATCGGGTTCATGGGAGGCGTCGGCGGCTGGCTGCTCACACTGCTCGGGTTGTGGCTGGTCCGCCATCAACAAACGCCGTATTCCGATCTGGTGCAAATGGACGTCTCGATGTTCTTCACGACGTTCTTGCTCGCGATTGGGGTAAGCCTGCTTGCAGGCGCGCTGCCCGCGTTCCGCGCGAGCCGGATCGCGCCGGCGCTGCAGTTGAAGACCTTGTAGGGCCTGCGTGCAGGCAGCGGAAAAGCGGTTGCGCAGCCCGGATGAAGTCCAACGGAACCCGGGAAAGAGGTCCCGGATTCCACTTTGTTGCATCCGGGCCACACAGAATTGAGTCGAGATTTTGCCATGCAGATCCAACCCATCCTTGCCGCATTGAAAAAGCACAGGCTCGCGACTTTCCTGATCACGCTGGAAATCGCGCTGGCGTGCGCGGTGCTGTGCAACGCCTGTTCCATGATCGCCAGTCGTCTGTCGGCGATGCACATCAATAGTGGCGTGGACGAAGCCTCGCTGGGGTTCATCTCGCTGGAAGGCTTCGACTCCAAACAGGCCAGCGGTGTCAACGCACGTGTCCTGGCTGGGCTGGGCGCGATCCCGGGCGTGCAATCGGTGCACGTGATCAACTCCGTGCCATTCGGTCCGCAGGCTGGCGCAGCGGGCATCACCCTCGATCAGGCAGGCAAGCAACACGGCGGCGTGCCCGAATTTTACGTGGGTGATCCCGGTACGCCCGAGGCGCTGGGGTTGCGTCTGGTGGCGGGGCACATGCCCACAGCGGACGACTATCAGCCGATCACGAATTTCGTGCCGGCCAACTCCCGGGTGCTGATCACGCGCACCTTGGCCGAACATTTGTGGCCCGGTGCGAACCCGCTCGGCAAGGAATTCTGGACCGGCCCGTTCCAGTTCCGGGTGATCGGTATCGTCGACAGTCTGGCGATCCAGCAATACGACGAGGAAGGCGAACACGGCGCGCAGTGGACGGTGTTTGTGCCCGGCTTGCCAGGCCCGCAACTCGCCGGCACTTATCTGCTCCGTGCGAACCCGCGGGACCTGGATCGCGTGATGACTGAAGCGAAGGCCGCGATCGCGAGAATCGCTCCTGACGTGGTGCTCGATTACTCCTATAGCCACACGATTGATGAATTGCGGCACAGGTTCTTCCGGACCGACCGGGCGATGGCCGGCCTGCTGATCGGCGTGATCATCGCGCTGCTCGGCGTCACGGGGTTCGGGATCGTGGGGCTTGCGAGTTTCTGGGTCGCGCAGCGGCGCAAGCAGATCGGCATCCGGCGGGCGCTGGGCGCGACGCGCGCGGACATCCTGCGCTACTTCCAGGCCGAGAATTTCCTGATCGTCACGTTCGGGATCGCGCTGGGGATCGTCTTGGCCATCGGCATCAACCTTGCGCTGATGAAGTTTTTCGAAGTGCCGCGCCTGCCGCTGTGGTACCTGCCGATCGGGGTCATCGCATTGTGGGCGCTGGGTCAGCTTGCGGTACTGGTGCCCGCGCTGCGCGCCGCGGCCGTGCCGCCGGTGGTGGCCACGAGGAGCGTGTGATGTTGTTGTTTCCTTCTCCCTCCGGGAGAAGGTGCGCCGAAGGGGCGGATGAGGGTCCGGCGTCGACAGGACGCTGGGCAAGTTTCGAACCTCATCCCCAACCCCTCTCCCGGTGGGAGAGGGGAGTTGAATCAGGAGACGCTTGAATGTTTGGCTACTACATGGATCTTGCACTCAGAAGCTTCAAGCGCAACCGCGTGCTCACCGCGCTGATGGTGTTGGCGTTGGGCCTCGGCATTGGCGCGTCCATCACCACGCTCACGGTGTTGAAATTGTTGTCCGGCGATCCGCTGCCGCAGAAGAGCGCGCGGCTGTTCACCGCCGAAATCGATCCGCTGCCGGCCCAGGGCTACGTGCCGGGCCAGAGCAAACCGCCTTGGGGCAACCTGATGCCCTACACCGACGCGATGAACCTGTTGCAGGCGCACAGGGCCGAGCGCCAGGCGGCCATGGCGCTGACGCAGGCCAAGGTGACGCCGGCTCGCACGGGCGAGCATCCGTTCTTCAGCGATGCCGTGATGACCACCGCGGATTTCTTCGCGATGTTCGATGCGCCATTCGAATACGGCGGCGGCTGGAATGCGCAGAATGACGACGATCGCGCACGGGTCGCGGTAATCGCGGGTTTCCTCAACGACAAGCTGTTCGGCGGGAAGAACAGCGTCGGGCAGGTGATCCGCATCAATGACCACGATTACCGCGTGGTCGGGGTCCTGAAGGACTGGTCGCCGCAGCCGCGCTTCTACGCGGTGGATCTCGGAGGCCGCAGCTACGGCAATGGCGACGCGGTGTTCCTGCCGCTGAGGTCGGCGCGCGCCGACGGCATGGATCCACAAAACGTGAGCTGCTGGCAAACCGCGGACATCCAGCATCTGGAAACCTCGCCGTGCGTGTTCGTGAGTTTGTGGGTCGAGCTGAAGAACGCATCCGACGCGGCGGGCTACAAGACCTTCCTTTCGAATTACGTGCAGCAGCAGATCAGCCTTGGCCGTTTCCATCGCCCCGAGGTGGTCTTTGCAGACTTGATGAAGTTCCTTGCGCTGGAACAGGTGGTACCTGACGACGCGCGTCTGCAGACCAACCTCGCTTTCGGGTTCCTGTTGATCTGCATCGTCAATACGGTGGGCCTGCTGCTGGCGAAGTGCCTGCGCCGCTCGCGCGAGATCGGGGTAAGGCGCGCGCTGGGCGCGACGCGTGGCGCGGTATTCGCGCAATTCATGGTGGAGTCCGGCATGGTCGGCATCGCCGGCGGTGTATTGGGATTGATCTTCGCCGAGCTCGGCTTGTGGGCGATCCGCCACCAACCGGCACAGTACGCGCATCTCGCGCGTCTGGACGTTTCGATGTTCATCGCCACGTTCGTGATTGCGCTGGTCGCCAGCCTGGTTGCAGGCATCTTGCCCGCATGGCGCGCCTGCGTGGTGGCGCCCGCGCCGCAGTTGAAATCGGTTTGAGAGGGAACTGTCATGGATATCCAGCCCATTCTCGCGGCGCTCCGCAAACACAAGATTCCGGCCATGCTGATCGTGCTGGAAATCGCACTGGCCTGCGCAGTGCTTTGCAATGCCGTATTCATGATCGGTCAGCGCATCGGCGAAATAAACCTGCCGAATGCGATCGACGAGCAGGGCATCTCGGATATCCGCGTAATGGGCACCGATCCGAAGCTCGCGTCCGACGACGTTCCCCGCAACCTTGCGGCACTGCGCCAGATTCCCGGCGTCACCGCCGCGGCGGTGATCAATACGATGCCGTTGACCAACAACGGCTGGAACAGCAATGTCGCCGTCAAGCCGCAAGAAGTGATGGACAAGGACAGTCCGAATGTCGCGACGTACCTCTTCACGTCGGGCGGCGAACAGGCGCTGGGCCTGCAGCTCCTGCGCGGACGGTTCTTCACCGGCGAGGAATTCGCCGACAGCAAGCTCGGCGACAGCTACATCCCGACGGCGCACGTCACACTGGTGACGCAGAGTCTCGCCGACCGCCTGTGGCCGGGGCAGGACGCGCTCGGGAAACAGGTGTGGGTCGGAAAGGACTATCACTTCACCGTGGTCGGCGTCGTCGCCAATGTGTTGCGGCCAAACCAGAACGGGGAGGGGCTCGCGGCATTCCATTGGTCGATGGTCCTGCCGCTCAGTCCCGGACCCGGCGGCTTTCTGAATGACTACATCGTGCGCAGTGCGCCGCAAGATCGCGAGCGGGTGATCGACGCGGCGAAGCAAAAGCTGACAGGATTGTCGCCCAACGCGGTGATCAAGGGCATTTCGTTCACCGATGTTCGTGACAAGTTTTTCGCCAACACCCGCAGCATGGTATGGATGCTGGTGCTGGTATGCGTAGTGATGCTGGCCGTGACGGCATTCGGCATCGTGGGCCTGACCAGTTTCTGGGTCGGCCAGCGGCGTCGCCAGATCGGCATACGCCGCGCGGTGGGTGCGACGCGGTCCCACATCATGCAGTACTTCCAGACCGAGAACTTCCTGTTGAGCAGCGCGGGCGTCGCGATCGGGATGGTTCTTGCGTTCGGAATCAACCTGTATTTGATGCAGCATTACCAGTTGGACCGGATGCCCTGGTATTACCTGCCCGCCAGCGCAATCGGGCTGTGGGTGCTTGGGCAACTCGCGGTACTGGGACCGGCGCTGCGCGCGGCCAACGTGCCGCCGGTGGTGGCGACAAGGGGTGCTTGATCGGGAGATGGAATGAACGATGGAGAGTCCGTCATTCCGGGGCCATTGCCGGCTTGACTAGCAATCCGAACGGTTTCGGAGCGAAGGCGGATTTCGCTGAAGAGGGCTTTTGCGTTTCACCGATCAGCGCGCTGCCGTTACCATCATGGGCGTTGCGCTGCAGCACACCGGCGGGAAGGCCGTTCGAGGGACCATGCGTACCGTATTGATCATCGATGACCAGAGTGCGGTGCGCGACGCATTGTCGCTGCTGCTGTCGCTCAACGACATCCATCCTCTGACGGCGGCGATGCCGGATGAAGGACTTGCGCTGCTGACGCGCGAGCGGGTGGACGTGGTGATCGCCGACATGAATTTCAGTGCCGACACCACCTCGGGCAAAGAGGGCGTGGCGCTGTTCCACGCCATCCGCGAACGCCATCCGGACCTGCCGGTGATCCTGTTGACCGGCTGGTCGCATCTCGAAACCGCGGTGCAACTGGTGAAAGCCGGCGCGGCGGATTACATGTCCAAGCCGTGGGACGATGCCAAGCTGCTGGCAACGGTCGAAAACCTGCTTGAGCTTTCCGAGAATGCGCGCGTGGCCGCCAACACGCGGGTGACACGCCGGCGCCGGCGCGAGGCGCTGGAACGTGACTACGATCTGCGCGGCATCGTGTTCGCGTCCGACGAAATGTTACGCGTGCTGGAGCTGGCCTGCCGCGTGGCGCGCGCCGAGGTGCCGGTGTTGGTCACCGGCCCGAACGGGGCCGGCAAGGAATGCATCGCCGAAATCGTGCACGCGAATTCGGGGGTGCGCGACAAGCCGCTGGTGACGGTGAATTGCGGGGCGCTGCCGAGCGAGTTGATCGAAGCCGAACTGTTCGGTGCCGAAGCGGGCGCGTTCACCGGCGCGACGCGTGCCCGCGAAGGTCGTTTCGAAGCCGCGGATGGCGGCACCCTTTTCCTGGACGAAATCGGCAACCTGCCTGCGGCCGGGCAGATGAAGTTGCTGCGGGCGCTGGAGTCGGGCGAGTTCGAGCGGCTGGGTTCCACGCGCACACGCAAGGTCAAGGTGCGGGTGATCAGCGCCACCAATGCCGACATTCCCCTGATGATCCGCGACGGCAAATTCCGCCAGGATCTGTTTTACCGCCTGAACACCATCGAGGTCGCGTTGCCGCCGCTGGCTGATCGTCCGGACGACATCCTGCCGCTGGCCGAACATTTCCTGGATGACGACGCGGTGTTGTCGGACCAGGCGCGCGACGCGTTGCTGGATTATCCGTGGCCCGGCAATGTGCGTGAACTCAGGAACACGATCGATCGCGCGAAATTGTTGTGCGGCCGCGACGAAATCACGGTGAAGCACCTGGGGCTTTCGGTAGCGCCGGCGGCCCCCGCGCGCAGTCTCGATGATCCGCCGCGCGAAGCCGTCGAAGAGGCCCTCCGCAAGGCCGGCGGCGTGATCAGCCGCGCCGCGCGGACGCTCGGCCTGTCGCGGCAGGCGTTGTACAGGCGCATGCAGAGGTACGGGATTTCCGAGTAGAACCCCTCTCCCCTCGGGAGAGGGGCAGGGGTGAGGGTACGGTCCTTGCGTAATCGTTCGCGCGTTGCGTACCCTCGTCCGGCGCTCCGCGCCACCCTCTCCCGGAGGGAGAGGGAAAATCAAAGTGTTTCGCGGCGCATCTGTGCAAAGATTGCCTGAATTGCACCTTATCCCATAATCCATGCGCTTCTCCTCCCTCGAAGGCAAACTCGCGCTGTTGCTGATCGGTGCCGCAGTCATTGCGGCGGCGCTGGCGGCGGCGCTGACCGATTGGACCCACAGCGCATGGCTGGGCGGCGCGGTCGCGGTTGCGGTGTGCCTGATGCCGGTGGCGTGGTTGGCGCATTCGGCGATGCAGCCGGTGCGGCGGTTGTTGCGTGCATTGTCGGGCAGCGTTGCGAGTTATCGCGACGGCGATTTCAGCATCTCGCTGCGCACGCGCCGGCGCGATGAATTCGGCGCGCTGATCGAGGCGCACAACGAGCTGGGTCACGCGCTGCGCGAACAGCGCCAGAACCTGGTGCAACGCGAATTGTTGCTGGACACCGTGGTGCAGCACTCGCCGACCGCGCTGGTCCTGACCGACGCGAGCGATCGCATTGTGTACGCGAACCTCGCCGCGCGTCATCTCTTCAACGAAGGCAAGAGTCCGGCGGGTTTGCGGTTCGAGGATTTGCTGGAAGCCTGCCCCGACGCGATGCGGCAGGCGCTGGCCGCCAGCGAGGACAGCCTGTTCGGCGTCGAGATGGGCAATGACGAGGAATATTTCCATCTCTCGCGGCGCGACTTCCGGCTGCAGGGCCGGCCGCACCAGTTGTACCTGGTGCAACGCATGACACGCGAGCTGTCGCGCCAGGAAGTGGCGGTGTGGAAACGCGTGATCCGCGTGATCAGCCACGAACTCAACAATTCACTGGCGCCGATTTCATCACTTGCGCATTCGGGCGCGGAACTGGCGCGGCGCAATGATTTGGCCCGCCTGCCGAAAGTATTCGAAGGCATTGGCGACCGCGTCCGGCACCTGCATTCGTTCACGGCCGGCTACGCGAGTTTCGCCAAGTTGCCGCAACCGAATCAGGCATCGGTGGAGTGGGCGGCATTTCTGGAATCGCTGAAGCTGCACTGCGAATTTCGCCTCGCCGGCGAAGTCCCGGATGAAACGGCGTGCTTCGATGCTGCGCAAATCGAGCAGGTGCTGATCAACCTGGTCAAGAACGCCACCGAAGCCGGCGGTGATCCCGACGAAGTGACGCTGGCCATCAAGCACGGCGCGCAGAGTTGGCGCATCGAAGTTGCCGATCGCGGCCCAGGCATGAGTGAGACCGTGCTCGCGCAGGCACTGCTGCCGTTTTATTCCACCAAGCGTTCGGGTACGGGGCTGGGCTTGGCGCTGGCGCGCGAGATCGTGGAAGCGCACGGCGGGCGTATCGGGCTGGCCAACCGCGAGGGCGGTGGCTTGCGGGTGACGGTGTCGCTGCCCGCCGCGAGGGTCTGAGTGTCGCGAACATTCCGGCATTCCCGCTGGCTATACTGCGCGGACAGCACAGAGGGAGCGCATCATGGGGCCGTCCATCATTGTCGCAATCGTCGTCGTTGTCGTCGCGATCATCGTGCTGGCGAAGTGGGTGCGGATCGTGCCGCAAGGCTACGAATGGACGGTGGAGCGCTTTGGAAAATACACCCGCACGCTGCCGCCGGGGCTGCATTTCCTGATGCCTTTCATCTACGCGGTCGGCCGCAAGATGAACATGATGGAACAGGTGCTGGCGGTCCCATCGCAGGACGTGATCACCAAGGACAACGCAGTGGTGCGCGTGGATGGCGTGGTGTTCTACCAGGTGCTGGACGCGGCCAAGGCGGCGTACGAAGTCGCCAACCTCGAACAGGCGACGCTGGCGCTGGTGATGACCAATATCCGCACCGTGCTGGGTTCGATGGACCTCGACGAATCGCTCAGCAAGCGCGACGAGATCAACGCGCGATTGCTGAAAGTCGTCGACGAAGCGACTCACCCGTGGGGCGTCAAGGTCAACCGCATCGAGATCAAGGATATTGCCCCACCCAAGGACCTGGTGGACGCGATGGCGCGCCAGATGAAGGCCGAGCGCGAAAAGCGCGCCAACATCCTGGAAGCGGAAGGGTTCAAGCAAGCCGCCATCCTGAAGGCCGACGGCGAAAAACAGTCGACCATCCTTGCTGCCGAAGGTCAGAAGGAAGCCGCTTACCGCGAAGCCGAGGCGCGCGAGCGACTGGCTGCAGCCGAAGCCAAGGCCACGCAACTGGTGTCCGACGCGATTTCCGCAGGCAACTTGAATGCCATCAACTATTTCGTGGCCACCAAATACGTCGAGGCGTTGAAGGCAATGGCGGATTCGCCCAACCAGAAGATGCTGATGTTGCCGTTCGAGGCGTCGGGCATTCTTTCCTCGATGGCCGGCATCGCGGAAATCGGCAAGGAAGTGCTGGCCAAGAATTCATCGGCACCAGCGCCACGTTGACGGAGCGCTTTGATGTTGCTCGCCGTTCCGGGGGGCTTCGCCGGGTTCCGCAGCGCCGGCCTCGGGATGACGAAAATGAGAAGGTCTCGTGCGTGTTTCGCGATTGATCGGATTGAGGGCTCAGTCAATGTGGGGCGTACCGTTGCATTACTGGTGGTGGGTGCTGGCCTTGCTGCTGATTGCGGGCGAAGTGCTGGCGCCGGGATTTTTCCTGCTCTGGATCGGCATCGCGGCCGCAGTGATGGGCATCGTCACCTGGATCGTGCCGGGGCTCGGCGTGATCGCGCAGGCGGTGCTGTTCGTGATCCTCGCCTTTGCATCATGCCTGTTCTACTGGAAGTTCATCCGCCTGCGCCTGTCGCGCAACGATGACCCGGTTGCACGCACGCTCAGCCGGCGCGGAGAGCAGATGATCGGTCGGCGCTACGTGCTGATCGAAGCCATCGTGAACGGGCGCGGCAAGGCACGCGTCGGCGACGGACAATGGCTGGTCGCGGGGCCGGACCTGCCGGTCGGCGCGGAAGTCGAAGTGGTCGGCGTGGATGGCGCGCTGTTGAAGGTGCGCGCGGCCACGGCATGATGCGCCCGGACGGAAATCGCGCGTGACGGATCCGTCCTCCGAGGGACCGCCGCGCATCGGCATGCCGCTGGATGAGCGTGCACGCGCGCGCGTGGGTTTCGTGATCGAGCTTGCGCGACGGTTGCATCAGTACGGTGCCGCAGCGCCACGCCTGGAACAGGCGGTGGGCAATGCCGCGCAACGACTCGGGTTGGCATGCGAGGTATTGTCGACACCGACCTCGATCGTGCTTTCATTCAGCGCGCCTGGGGGCGACGGGATCGCGGACGTGACGCAAGTGGTTCGGATCGCGCCCGGCGACGTGAACCTGACACGGTTGTGCCGAGCCGACGAGATCGCCGATCGCGTGGCCGACGGCAGCCTGGAGCCGCGTCGCGGCTTGGCGCAGTTGCGTTCGCTCGGACGCCCGTTGTCGCGCGGTGCATTGTGGGCAACGGTGGTGAGTTACGGCCTGTCGGCCGGTGCGATTGCGGTGCTGTTCCGCACTTCCTGGCAGGACGCGGTGGTGGCCGGCGTGATCGGCGTCCTGATCGGCGGGATCGTGGTGGCGGGCTACGGGCGTCCGCGCCTGTCGGTGGCCGGCGACGCGATTGCCGCGCTGGTCGCCACTTTCATCGCGACGATGGTCAGCGCGTGGCTGGTGCCGCTGGCGTTGAAACTGGTGGTGCTGTCGGCGTTGATCGTGCTGGTACCGGGCATGTCCCTGACCAACGCGGTGCGAGAACTCACCAGCCAGCACCTCGCCTCGGGCGTCGCGCGTTTCGCGGGCGCGGCGGCGACCATCCTGAAGTTGACGTTCGGCACCATCGCAGCGGCGCAACTTTGCACCATCGTGCACATCGTTCCCGCCTATCATTCGTTGCCGCCCTTGCCCCTGTGGGCGCAATGGCCTGCGCTGGCGGTGGCTGCGGTGGCGTTCGCGATGCTGTTCCAGACTGCCCGCCGTGATTATCCGCTGGTATTGACGGCAGTCATCGTCGGTTATCTGGTGACGTATTGGTGCGGCAATGCGTTTGGCGCGCCCTTCGGGGTATTCGTGGGCGGATTGGTGCTGAGCGCGGGCAGCAACCTTTACGCGCGGTTGCAGCATCGCCCTGGTGCGCTGGTGCGCGAACCGGGCGTGCTGTTGCTGGTGCCGGGCAGCGTGGGCTTTCGCAGCGTTTCGGATCTGCTCAACAACCAGATCGCGAGCGGCGGTCATATCGCAGTGCTGCTGGTGACGCTGTTGATTTCGCTGGTCGCCGGACTTCTGTTCGGCGATCTATTGGTGGCGCCGCGAAGAAGCTTGTGAAGATGGGTTCGGCGGCGCGAATAGTCGCGGAGCAATCGCGTTTCATGGATGGATCGCACGCGGAATCGCGCAGCGATTCCTTCGAAAGCGATTCCGGGCGTGTACCGGACTCGCCGTATCGGTGCCGGGCAGGGCCCTCCATGGCCAAGAACTCTGTGGTCGCCGATCGTTATTTGATCAACAAATCCTTTTCCTTCTTGCCCGACTTCAGTGCCGCGAGGAACCAGCGCGGACGCTTGCCGCGGCCGGACCAGGTTTCGCTGCCATTCGGATTGCGATACTTCGGTGCAACCTTGCCCTTGCCGCCGCGCTTCTTGCCGTAAACCTGCGCAAAGGTCACGCCTTCGGACTTGAGCACCGCATTGATCTTGGCCTTGACCTTGGTGATTTTTTCCTTGTCGATATTCTTCATGCGGCCGCGCGCCTTGCGGATGAGTTCCCTGAGTTGCTTTTCGCTGAGCGAGCTGACATCAATGGCCATGTTGGCTCCAATCGTTCGTTGGGAATTGGGATGCTTGTCGATCCGGCAATCGACGCGATTAACCCGCCGGGACGAGCATTTTCACCCAAATGCGTGGCGGTTGCAAAATATCCCGATTGAAGGTCAATCGGCAGGCGAAAACAGCTTCAATAGCGCTTCGCGATCCAGGTTCCGGCTTTCGCTGCCGCGTCGGCTTCGATATTCGAATGTGCCCGCCGCCAGTCCGCGTTCGCTGACCACGATGCGATGCGGAATGCCGATCAATTCGAGGTCGGCGAACATCGAGCCGGGACGCAAGCCACGATCATCCAGGCAGGCTTCAATGCCACCTGCATTCAATTTCGCATACAGCGACTCGGCAGCGGCATTCACGTCGGGATTGTTTTTCGGATTGATCAGGCAAATGACGATGCGCCATGGCGCCATCGGTTCGGGCCAGATAATCCCCGCGTTGTCATGGTTCTGTTCGATGGCCGCAGCCACGATGCGGCTGATGCCGATGCCGTAGCAGCCCATGTACAGCAATCGATTCTGGCTGGCATCGTCCAGCACGGTCGCGCCCATCGCCTCCGAATACTTGGTGCCGAGCTGGAACACATGGCCGACCTCGATGCCGCGCGCGATGCCGAGCGTGCCCTTGCCGTCGGGCGAGGGGTCGCCCGCGACCACCTTGCGCAGGTCTTCGACGCGGGTGATGCGCGCATCGCGTTCCCAGTTGGCGCCCGTGTAATGCGTCCCGGCGCTGTTGCCGCCGCACACGAAATCGGCCATTACCGCAGCGCTTCGATCAACGATGACGGGAATGCTGTCGGGAAGACCGGCCGGGCCCAAGAAGCCCGGCACGCAGCCGATGCGCTTCACGATGTCGGCTTCGTCGGCCAACACCGATTCGCCTGGCAATTCCGGCAGCTTCGCGGCCTTGATCTCGTTGATTTCATGGTCACCGCGCAGGCACAACGCGACCAGGCCGTCGTTGCCGCGCACGATCAGGGTCTTGATGCATTGCTCAGGGCGAACCTTCAGGAACGCGCTGACGTCCTCGATGGTTTTTTGCGTGGGGGTGTCGACGCGCGTGAGCGGCTGCGCAGGCGCGGGACGCGGCGTCGCGGGTGCCAGCGCTTCGGCGCGCTCCACGTTGGCGGCGTAATCGGATTCCGTCGAGAACGCCAGCGCGTCCTCGCCCGAGTCGGCCAGCACGTGGAATTCCTGCGACGCGCTGCCACCGATCGCACCGGTATCGGCCTGCACGGCCCGGAACTCCAGGCCCAGGCGCGTGAAAATCCGCGCGTAGGCGTCGTGCATGTTGTGGTATTCGCGCTCCAGATCCTCGGGCGTCAGGTGGAAAGAATACGCATCCTTCATCAGGAATTCGCGCGCACGCATCACCCCGAAGCGCGGGCGGATTTCATCGCGGAACTTGGTCTGGATCTGATACAGGTTCAGCGGCAACTGTTTGTAGCTGCGCAACTCGTTGCGTGCGAAATCGGTCACCACTTCCTCGGCGGTCGGGCCGTAGCAGTATTCGGCTTCCTTGCGGTCCTTGATTTTCAGAAGCTGTCCGCCGAATTTCTGCCAGCGGCCGGTTTCTTCCCACAATTCCTTCGGCTGGATCGTGGGCATCAGCAATTCGATGGCGCCGGCGCGATTCATTTCCTCGCGCACCACGGCCTCCACCTTGCGCATCACACGCAGGCCCAGCGGCGACCACGTGTAAATGCCTGAGGCGAGCTTGCGGATCATGCCCGCCCGCAGCATCAGCTTGTGGCTGGCGATCTCCGCGTCGGCGGGCGCCTCGCGGGTGGTGGCGAGGTGGAATCTTGACAGGCGCATCGCTTCAATCCCGCGTCAAAACGCCGAATTGTAGCGGTGAAAAGGGGTTTCGCTCAGCGCGGAATGCGCCGACCTCCGGGTCTTGATTCCGCGCGTCCGATTCTCGCATGGCGGAGAAGCGCAATGTGTTCAAGTTGGGCTTCGCTGCGCTCAGCACCAACCTGCCCGACATCGAAACGCCGCACCCGCAGCGCGAATCAACGCCCCTTCGACGAGCAGTATTGCACCTGCTGTGCGCGCGCGGTCGCAAGTTGCGATTCGCGGGCGTTGTCGCTCATCACCTGCTGCTTGCCATCGGCGCTGGTCACCACTGGCTGCTTGCTTTGCAGGAGGGTGATGTTGGAACTCAACTGCTTGCAGAGTCCGGCGCGATTCGCGGGTGTGTCCGGTTGCGAGCCACCCGAAGCAGCCGGTCGTGCAGCGACGCGGGCGTTTTGCCCGGCACTGTCTTGCAGGCTCGACGTGGGGGGCGGAGTCGATAACACCTCCGGCTCGCCGGCCAAGTGCACTTTCGTGTAGTGCATGCCGCTGGCCGGCGGCGTCTGCGAAAAATGGATGACACCGTTGGCGTCTTTCCATTTGTAAATCTGTTGTGCGCCGGCGAAGCCCGAGGCGCAGGCGAGTGAAAGTCCGATGACCGACGCGGCAATAAAAGTGCGCAGTTGCATGGAAGGTCCCCGAGACGGCTGAACGGTGGCGCGAGTATGCCACAGCCGGTTGCGCGCTTTTGGACGGCCGTCACGTTTGTGTCGTGGGCCACCTAGAGCCGGGCCGTGGGTTAAACTAGATTCGAAGCTTCGAACCGACAATCGCATGACCGATCCGCTACCCCGAAAAACGCCGCGACGCGGCATTTATCTGCTGCCGAACCTGTTCACGACCGGGGCGATGTTCGCCGGTTTTTATGCGATCGTGGCCGGCATCCTGGGTTTCTATACGCATGCCGCGATCGCGGTGTTCGTGGCCGCGTTGCTGGACGGCATGGACGGCCGCGTCGCGCGCCTTACCGGCACCCAGAGCGAATTCGGCGTGCAGTACGATTCGTTGTCCGATCTGATCAGTTTCGGATTGGCGCCCTCACTGGTGATGTACACGTGGTCGCTGCAATACCTGCGTGAATACGGTCCGGTGTGGAGCAAGGTCGGTTGGTGCGCGGCGTTCCTGTATGCCGCCTGTGCCGCGTTGCGATTGGCGCGCTTCAACACCCAGGTCGGCGTCGCTGACAAGCGCTATTTCCAGGGGCTCGCGAGTCCCGCCGCGGCGGGTTTGTGCATGTCGTTCGTGTGGACGATGGAGAACTTCGGCGTCGAAGGGCAATGGTTGTGTTTCTTCACGCCGATTCTCGCGGTGATCGCCGGTCTGCTGATGGTCAGCCGCGTGCGCTATTACAGTTTCAAGACGCTGCCAGTGGGCGATCGCGTGCCGTTCGTCTGGATCATCATCGTGGTGCTGGTCATTGTGGCGCTGGCGCTCAACACCGCACTGGTGTTGCTGGCGCTGGCCACCGTGTACGCGTTGTCTGGCGTCGTGATCACGCTGTGGGGCCTGCGCAGCCGGGCGTCGCGTCGGCGGGTGCGGATGGCGCGGCGGCATGCGGCGCCGGAAACGCATCCGCATGAATGAAGGGGTGCCCGCGATGCGTGAACGACGACTGTGCGCGTTGGGCGTACAGCCGTTGCGGTTGCGCCGGCGTGCCGCGGCCGCGGCGCCGGAAATCGTGGCACCCCACGTCGCGTCACCTGCACCCGATGTTGCGCCCGTCGCGGCACCGTCAATGATCGCGATCCGTCGCCTCGCGCTGCATCCCGACCCGGCGGAACTGGACGACCCGGTCATCCGGAGCATGTACGCGGCGCTGACTGAAGCGGTCGGCAAGGCCGGGCTGCAACGCGTGCGCGTATGCGACGTGGCGGACGATCCGACCGCCGCGGTGGTGGTGTTCGGCGCCGCGCCGCTGCCGGAAGGCGTGCCCATGCCGCGGGTGCTGCGCGCCGATCCGCTGGCCGTGCTGCATGCGGATCGCGACCGCAGACGCCTGTTGTGGGCACACATGCAAGCGCTGGGCCGCAGCGGGGGCGCCTGAAATGGTCGCGGTCGCGCCGCTGGAAGCCGCGTTGCGTCCAATGACGCATGGAGATATTTCGGCGGTCGCCAACATCGAAGCGGCCGCCTACGAATTTCCCTGGTCGCGCGGCATCTTTCGCAGTTGCCTCGACAACGGCCACCATTGCTGGGTACTGGAGCAGGGCGGCGCGACCATCGGGTACGGCATCCTCTCGGTAGGCGCGGGCGAAGCGCACATCCTCAACGTGTGCGTCGCGCCGCTGCACCAGGGCCGCGGCCACGGTGCGTACCTGCTGAAGCGCGTGCTCGATCTCGCGCGCTGGCATCACGCCGGACGCGTATTCCTCGAAGTGCGGCCTTCGAATGAATTGGCGCACGCAATGTACGAGCGCGCCGGTTTCAACGAGATCGGTCGCCGCCCCGGCTACTATCCCGCCCGGCGCGGCCGCGAGGATGCGATCGTGATGGCGATGGAGTTGTTGCCGCCCGGCCCGTCCTGAGTTCGCGGCGCTGCATGATCGCCGCAACAGTATGGCCGCATCCTAGAGCAGGTCGAATTCGTCGATGTCGGGCCTCCATGTTCGGCGCCCATGGCTGCTCACCCGCTCGGTGGCCGTATGCGGCCCTGGAAACAGGCAGCCTGCTCCGATCAGGCGACGAAAGCATGGCGCGCGCATGGCGCGATGTGCGGTGCTAGGCTCCACGCCGCCGGCCACTGGCGACCGGCGGGCTGGGGTCGCCTGCGCCGCACGGGTTCCGGAGCAGGGGATCGACTTCCGCGCTGGTTGGTCGCGACACTCGGCATGCTCGCCATCGCGTTTTTCCTCAGCGCCGTCGATCGTGGCAGCCTTGCCACCGCCGCACCGCTGATCAAGGACGAACTACATTTCTCGACGACCCAACTCGGGTTTCTGCTCACCGCATACTACGTCACCTACGTGCCGGTGCAGATCGTCGCCGGCTGGCTGGTGGATCGTCTGGGCGCCTCGCGCGTATTGGTGATCGGCTTCGTCGCGTGGTCGCTGACCATGTCGCTGACCGGCCTTGCACACGGATTCATGACGCTGGCGTGGTTGCGGCTGGCACTCGGCATCGGCGAATCCGTGTTCATGCCTGCATCGTCGGCGATCATCGCGCGCTGTTTCCCGGAGTCCAGTCGAGGTATCGCCAATGCCGTGATCATGGCGGGCATGGCATGTGGTCCGGCATTCGGGATTTTCTTCGGCGGCATGCTGATCGCGGCGTTCGGTTGGCGTGCGTTTTTCATCGCGTTCGGTTTGGTCAGCCTGATCTGGATACTGCCTTGGGTCGCGATTGCGCAGTCGCGGCTGATTGAGCGGCGCGCCGAGGTTTCCGCCGTCGTGCCCGGCACGCTCGCGATCTTGCGCGAACGTTCACTGTGGGGCGCGAGCCTCGGACATTTCTGCGGCAACTATGCCTACAGCTTCGTGGTGTCATGGATCCCGTATTACCTGGTGCATGAACGCGGCTGGTCGCTGAGCCAGATGGCTGGGATCGGCGGCAGTGCGTTTCTGCTGATGGCCGTGACTTCCCTGATCACGGCCCGGATTGCGGATCGCAGGATCGCCGCCGGCGGCTCCGCAACGAGGGTACGAAAAACCTGTCTTGCCGGGGGTTACGTGCTCGCGACGATTTTCGTCATCGGTTGCGCGATGACGGACGCAACCACGTCCGTGCTCCTGCTGCTGCTGACCGGCGCGGCGTTCGGGCTGGTCGCGCCGAACCTGTTTGCCGTGGCGCAGTCACTGGCTGGCGCAGAGGCGGCGGGACACTGGATCGGCATCCAGACTTCCCTCGGCAACATTCCCGGGTTGATCGCGCCGTTCCTGACCGGCATCCTGGTGGACCAGACCGGCGGCTTCATGCTCGCGTTCGTGGTCGCCGGCGCGTTGCAGCTCGGGGCCGCGGCCGCCTGGGTGTTCGGGGTCGGGCCGGTGGCGCCGGTCGACTGGACGCGACGCGATCATGCGCCGGTTTCGGCGCCGTCCTCGATCGCACCCGGCGGGTGATCTTCACTACATCGCTAAAGCGCCATCAGGTCGTGGCCGACGATCACGCGGCCGTTGAAGTGCGGCTTCACGGCGTCGTACCAGATGTGGTCCGGAATCGGCTGCGTGCCGGGCACGAAATGGTTCAGCACCAGTGTCTTCACGCCTGCCTCCGTCGCGATCCGTCCGACTTCACTCATCGGCGTGTGCGCGGCCAACAGATGTTCGCGCAGGCGCGTGGCGTGCGACAACTCCTTCACCAGTACCCCGATCGCCTGGAGGTCGATCACCTCGTGCACCAGGATGTCCGCGCCGCGCGCCAGCTCGATCAGGTTTCCGGAAGGTCCGGTGTCACCGGAGAATACGATCGAACGATCGGGGCAGTCGAAGCGGTAGGCGAACGCCGGCTTCACCAGCGGGTGTTCGACCAGAGCAGCGGTAACCTTGACATTGACATCCTGCATTACCGGCCCGCCGTGCGTGATCTCGTGCGGCACGATCAGCGGTGCCAGCGGCGGACGGCCTTCATCCTTGATGCGGATATTGATGTCGTAGTCGTTCATCTGCAGGAACAACTCCGTCATCCGCTTCAACGGTGGCGGTCCATAGGTGTCCACTCGCGTGTGCAGGTCGGTCGCCCACGCCAGCAGCAACAGGTTGCCGTAATCGGCATTGTGGTCGGAATGCTGGTGGGTGATGAACACGTCATGGATGCGGCCCAGGTCCAGGCCTGCCTTCACCATTTGTCGCGCCACGCCGTTGCCGCAATCGATCACGTAGATGTCATCGCCGATCACGATCGCGTTCGCCGGCGCGGAACGATCGAGCTTGGGCGAAGGGCCGCCGGCAGTGCCGAGCAGGACGAGTTTTGATCCTGATTTCGAGCGTTTGCTTGCAGGTGCAGCGGCGTGCGCTTGGCCGGTCGCGATGGCCAGGAGCGAGATGCCGGCGCCTTGCAGCAGGCGGCGGCGTGAACGATCGACAGCAGATCCGAGGTCATGCATTGCGTGATGGCCACGAAGTCGCGAAGTGGGGATTCCAGAATCTACTACGCTATTGTTGTGGTCGGAGCGGGCAAGCGGGAAACTCGACGGATGGCCATGAATTCGATTGACCGAGCCATCCGCGAGAAGCGTCGCTTGCGCTTCACCTATCACGACGTCGCGCGACTGGTGGAACCGCAATGCCACGGCATCGGCCACCGCGGCACCGAATTGCTGCGCGCGCATCAATTGGAAGGTGGGATACAGCCCGAGCCGCTGTTCGATGTGTCGAAGATCAGCGACCTGCAACTGCTCGACGAACGCTTCGAGAAACCCGGGCCGAACTACACGCGCGACGATTCGGCGATGCGGGAAATCTTTGCGCAGCTTTGAAGACGCGCACCGGCGCACTCTTGTAGGGTGGTGCTGAGCGCAGCGAAGCCCAACGGTCTTCGATGGCTGTTGGGCCTCTCCTGGGACAAGTCCGGAATCAGCCCGACCTACCGTACGTGTTTGTAGTCATTCCGGAGCGGGCCGCAGGCCCGAATCCGGAATCGGTTGATCATTGCCCGCATGCCGTGATGGCCTGCAAGCGAGGCGGGAATGGCGAATTGCCGCCAGGCTTTCCGAGTCCCAAGTCCCGGGTTCCGAATTGAATCCCGAAATCCCGGCCCTCAAGCCAGCTTCTTGTATTTGACCCGATGCGGCTGCGCGGCTTCCTCGCCGAGGCGACGTTTCTTGTCGGCTTCGTACTCGTTGTAGTTGCCGGGGAAAAACTCGACGTGCGAGTCGCCTTCGAAGGCGATGATGTGGGTGGCGATGCGGTCGAGGAACCAGCGGTCGTGCGAGATCACGATCGCGCAGCCGGGAAATTCCAGCAGCGCCTCTTCCAGCGCACGCAGGGTTTCGACGTCGAGGTCGTTGGACGGTTCGTCCAGCAGCAGCACGTTGCCGCCTTCAAGCAACGTCTTGGCGAGGTGCAGGCGGCCGCGTTCGCCGCCGGACAACTGGCCAACGATCTTCTGCTGGTCGCTGCCCTTGAAGTTGAAGCGGCCGATGTAGGCGCGTGACTGGATCTCGAAGTTGCCGATTTTCAGGATGTCGAGTCCGCCCGAGACTTCCTGCCACACGTTGTGCTTGTCGTTGAGCATGCCGCGCGACTGGTCGACGTAGGCGAGCTGGACGGTCTTGCCCAGGTTGATTTCGCCGGAATCGGGCTTTTCTTTGCCCATCACCATTTTCATGAAGGTGGACTTGCCGGCGCCGTTCGGGCCGATCACGCCGACGATCGCGCCGGGCGGGATCTTGAATGACAAGTCGTCGATCAGGCAGCGATCGCCGAACGATTTCGAGACGTGCTTGAACTCGATCACTTCGTTGCCGAGGCGTTCGCCCGGCGGGATGAAGATCTCGTTGGTCTCGTTGCGCCGCTGGTAATCGACCGCATTCAGTTCCTCGAACCGGTTCAGGCGCGCCTTGCCCTTGGACTGGCGGCCCTTGGCGGCCGAGCGCACCCATTCCAGCTCCTTCTGGATGGCCCGCTGGCGGGCCTTTTCGGTCGAAGCTTCCTGCTTCAGGCGCTCGTCCTTCTGTTCCAGCCACGACGAGTAATTACCCTTCCAGGGAATACCGCGGCCGCGGTCGAGTTCCAGGATCCACTCCGCGGCGTTGTCCAGGAAGTAGCGATCGTGGGTGACAGCGACCACGGTGCCGGGATAGTCGTGCAGGAACTGCTCCAGCCAGTCGACCGACTCGGCATCAAGGTGGTTGGTGGGTTCGTCCAGCAGCAACATGTCGGGCTTGGAAAGCAGCAGGCGGCACAATGCGACGCGTCGCTTCTCGCCGCCCGACAACGTTTCGATTTTCGCATCCCACGGCGGCAGGCGCAGCGCGTCGGCCGCGACTTCGAGTTGCATTTCCATGGTGTGCGCGTCGCCCGCGGCGAGGATGTTCTCGAGCTTTTGCTGTTCCGCTGCGAGCGCGTCGAAATTCGCACCTTCCTCGGCGTACGCAGCGTAGACTTCGTCCAACCTTTTCTGCGCGTCGAGAATGTCGGCCAAGCCTTCCTCGACCGATTCGCGCACGGTTTTGCCAGGATCGAGGTTCGGTTCCTGCGCGAGATAGCCGATGTTGATGCCGGCCGCGGGACGTGCCTCGCCGTGGAAGTCGGTATCCACGCCGGCCATGATGCGCAGCACCGTGGATTTGCCCGCGCCATTCAGGCCCAGCAGGCCGATCTTGGCGCCGGGGAAAAACGAAAGCGAAATGTCCTTGATGATCTCGCGCTTGGGCGGGACGATCTTGGACACGTTGATCATGGTGTAGATGTATTGCATGCAGGCTCCGCGTGGACTTGGACCGCGCGTCGGCGCGTCCTGGAATCAAGGTAAACCGTGCATTATAGCCGTGGCACGGATTCGGCAGGGCCGGCGCGGCGTCCTCAGCGGGAAAAATCGCGCTTATTGCGGGAGCGAGGTCGGCGGCACGCCGGACACGAGCAGCGCCACGGCTCCGATGATCGCAAGCCACAGCATCGCCTCGGCGATGGAGGTGAGGGAAAGCCCGCGCAGCGCCCGCAGCCAGGCTCGCGGATCGCGGGTGCGCACCGCCGCGAGCACGGCCGGCACGTGGCGGAACCGATTGGTCGCCCCCAATGTCGCCATCGCGATCACCAGAAGCAGCTTGGCATCGAGGACCATGCCGTAACGCGTCGTCCACAGCGGCATCCAGCCGCCGACCCGCTGCCATGCACTGCAGATGCCCGTTACCGCGGCCAGGATGAGACCCACCGCGGCGAGCATGGAATAGCGCTTGACGACTGCCGCGGCCCAATCCCCGGATTGCGGGTGCTGTCGCAGCACCGGCCGCACCGCCAGCACGAACATCACGATCGCGCCGCCCCAGAGCCCGGCGGACAGCAGGTGCAACCAGTCGATCCAGACCGGCCACGCGAAATCGCCGTGATCGCCCGCATGGCCTGTCGCGCTGCGGCTGAACGCCACCACGCCGACGAGGATGGCAAGTACCCACCCCGCCCAGCGCTTGCGCGCGCCCACCCACGTCCACAAGAACCACAGGAGCAGCACGGCGGCAGCGCGCGCCAGCCACAGCTTGCCGAAATCGGTTTCCTGCAGCACCAGCGGCACGACGCCGGCAACGCGCGGAAACGGTGCCCCGCTGATGGCGACGCTGCGCGCGAATAACACCGCGACGCTGGTCAAGGCCAGGAATCCCAGTACCGCAGCGAACAGCACGTTCAGGCGCCGCAACACCAATGATTGCAACCGGCGATCCTCGTTCGCGCTGGGCAGCCATGCAAGGCGTGCCGCGACCGCGCCGACGGTCAGGGCGATGGCGAGGACATCGAAGCCGGTGATGGCTTCGTGCCAGGCCGGTATCGACATCCCTTCAATGGCCGCTCACCGTGAAGCTGAAGTCGCCTTCGGTGCGGTGGCCGTCCTTGGAGGTCACGTGCCAGTAGACGTGATACGTGCCGGGTGGCAGCGGCGCGAGTCCAACCTCCAGCAGGCTTCGATCGTCCGGGTCGACCTTCGCCTCGCCGCGGCTGACCACCTTCCCCGCAGCGTTCTTGACCACCATTTTGTCGAACAGGGGTTCGAGATCGCTGTTGAACCAGATCTTCACCGCGTTCGGTGCGCTGTTGATGGTCGCGCCGACGGCGGGGTCGGAGTGCTTGGGGAAAGCGTGCGCGAACACCGTGCCCGGCGCTGCGAAGGCCGCGACCGCGAGCATGCACAGGACCGGTGACACGATTTTGCGAAGGGGTTTCATCGCACGGACCAGGAGGGAATGATGTCGTCGAGATAGAGGTGGTATTGCAGCATGAATCCGACATGGCTGCCGCTTGCATGGTTGATGGGCAGGGTCAACTCGAGGCCCAGTTGCTGGTATTTCCCGATCCACATGAGGCCGGGGTTGACGGTGCCGGTGGTGGTGCCCCCACAGCCGTGGTCGAGACAGGTTTCCATCGGGAACTCGATGATCGGGATCATGTTCCGGAACGGTCCCTTGAGCCCCGTGTCCTTCACGAAATCCTCGAGGTAGGGCAGGCTGTATTGCAGGGTGAAGCCCCATTCGATGGTGCGAGGTTCGCCATTGCGCGTCGGAAACGTCGGCGCGAATTGGGTCGTGATCGCGAAGGGCCGTAACCACGGGTTGGCGGCATTGCCGAATCCCTTGCTGTAGTAGATCGCCGGCGCGACCGCGGAAAACGACTCTGCGTCCACGCGGCGACTGCCGGTTCCGCCGACATCGATAGCCACCCCCACCGCAAGCGCTGATTCGGCTTCGGGATGGATGAAGACTTGGTATTTGGCGCCCACCTCGACGTTGTCGAAGCCGTTGTAGGCGGGGCCGCCGGCGGGGCGCAGGTGCAGGTAGTTTCCGCCGATCGAAAGCTGGAAACGCCGAGTCAGTGGCTTGGCAAATTCCGCCGAAAAGCCGGACGTGTACACGCTTCCGCCGTCTTCGCCAGGCACGGCGACGTTGTTGTAGAGAAAATCCAGCTCCGGCGCGACGAAGGAATCCTCGACGACCAGGGTGGCGGGAAAAAACCGCTTGCCCGCGAAGCCATGCGCTGTCGCGGCACCCGAATAGGCGGCCAGGCAAACCGCCGCGCCCATCAACCCCCCGTGCAATCGGTTCAACGCCTTCTTCCTATATGCGAATCAGAATCATTCTACACTGCGGAATTGCAGCCGTCCAGACGCCGCGATGCCAAGGTTTTGACCCGGAGCGACGTCGCCGCGCTTCCCGCTACCATCCGGCCGAAGGGGCGGCCCCGCAATGAGGCATTGTGTGAAGAAAGGCGGTACGGGTGGTGGCGGATGAAAGCGGGGCCGGCGGCGACGGCCCTGCGAGCGGCTCGGCTCGGCTCGGTTGGCTTGGCGTCGACCGGCGCCTCGCCGTTCGCGCTTCGCGTGGCGGCAGGCTCTCCGTATTCGCGCACGAACTCGTCTGGTTTGGGGTGAAGCAGGCATGGGCGTGCCTGTTCGGCGCCTTGATGCTGGCCCTGCTTATCGCGACGTGGATGTTCTGGCCGGCCGATGCGTCGATCGGACGCTACGACTTCGTGACGCTGATGGCCGTCGCGATCCAGATCACGTTGCTTGCGAGTGGATTGGAAACCCGGCGCGAGGCGCTGGTGATCGTGCTGTTCCACGTCACGGGCACGCTGATGGAAATCTTCAAGACCGCGACGGGTTCATGGGTGTATCCGGGCGCTTCGATCCTGCACATCGGCGGCGTGCCGCTGTCCACCGGCTTCATGTATGCGTCGGTCGGCAGCTATATCGCGCGGGCGTGGCGGCTGTTCGAGTTCCGTTTCACCCGGCATCCGCGCTGGAGCCATACCGCGTTGCTTGCGGCGGCGATTTACCTCAACTTTTTCGCCGATCACTACAAGTTCGATTTGCGCTGGTTGTTGTTCGTCGCAGTCGCATGGATGTTCGGGCCGTGCTGGGTGGATTACCGCGTGCGCCGGAACTATCGCCGCATGCCGCTGCTGCTCGGCTTCATGCTGGTCGCACTGTTCATCTGGTTTGCCGAGAACCTCGGCACTTTCACCCGCGTATGGATGTACCCCGCGCAACACCGTGTCTGGCACATGGTGCCGCCGGAAAAGATCGGTTCCTGGCTGCTGCTGGTGATCATCAGCTACGTGATGGTGTCGGCGCTGTATCGGCGCGACGTATCTCTTGCGCGCGCGGATGAGATAGCCCGCGGATGAGTTCAGTGCGTGGCGTTCCAGAGTGTCTTGCGGAAGAACCCCAACGCGTCTGCGTCGATCTGGCGATGGACGGCGGTGCGGTCCACCCCCGGCGGATCGGTGCAAATGTCCGGGGCTTCCTTCGCCAGTTGCAGCGAGCACGGCGACAGAAACACGTAATGGCCAGCCTTGGGAACCATCCTGATGCCGGCCAGCGTCTTGATCATCGGCGCGATGTGCAGCACGTTGTAGGCGGGCCGCAGCACTTCGTCATCCTGGCCGTAGTAGAGAAATACCGGACGATTGATCGAAGCCACGCCCGCCTGGTCGAAGACCAGGCTCTGCGGCGCCATCACGAAGGCAGCCTTGATGCGCGGATCGTCGGGGTTGCCCCAGCGGTGCAGATCGTTCTGCATCGAGGTCATCATTTGTTCGAGCGTCTGTCCGTGTCGCGCGGCTTGTGCCTTCAACCGCTGGGCGGCTCCACAGATGTTCGGATCGTCCGGATGCGCCTTGCAGTAGCTGATGAAGCGCGTGAATCGCGGTACGGCACCGACCAACAGCAGGCTGGTATAGCCGCCATTCGAGAAACCCGCGACGCCGATCCGAGCCGGATCGATCGATTTTTTCCAGCGGGCATCGTTGAGCAGCATGCTGATCGTCGCCTTCACCTGGATCGGCCGCCCGATCATCACTTCCGGATGCCCGTCGCCGCTGTCGTTGGTGAAATTGTCCCTGGGGTGCTGCAGCGTCGCCACGACGAACCCATGGCTGGCGAGGTACACCGCGAGGTCGTGGTGGCCGAGGTCCGAGCCGCCGTGGCCGTGCGAGATCACCACCAGCGGTTTGGCGCCCGGAATGGCGGGCGCATCGGGCGTGGCGCGCAATTCGTAAGGCCCGTGCCACGTCACGTGGCTGGCTTCGCTTGACGGGTAGAACACGTAGCCCGGCATCGAGCCGTCATTCACCGGATCGTGGATCGTGATCGGCATGAAACCGACGCCGGTCGTGGCGTTTGCGAGTGCATTCATGGGTGCGAAGAGCAGCGCCGCGGCGAATACCAACACAGCGGTGACGCAACCCTGGCGGATGTCCATGAATGTCTCTCTTTCCGAAGCGAGGTGGCCGATTGTAAGGGCGCATGGATGGGCACGGGCGCCGCGAAACAGCTAAGATTTCGGTCTGCCACACGCCCGCCAGAGGATCGCGATGTACAGCCACGAAATGCGGATTGCCGGTTACGACGACGCCCTTGCCAGCGCGATCATGGAGGAAAAGCAGCGTCAGGAAGATCACGTCGAACTGATCGCCTCGGAAAATTACGCGAGCCCGCGGGTGATGGAAGCTCAAGGCTCGGTGCTGACCAACAAATACGCGGAAGGCTATCCCGGCAAGCGTTACTACGGTGGCTGCCAGTACGTGGATGTGGCGGAGGCACTGGCGATCGAGCGGCTGAAGCAATTGTTCGGCTGCGATTACGCGAACGTCCAACCGCACTCGGGCTCGCAAGCCAACCAGGCGGTGTACTTCGCATTGCTGCAGCCGGGCGACACCATCCTGGGCATGTCGCTGGCGCACGGCGGGCACTTGACCCACGGCGCCAAGCCGAACCTGTCCGGCAAGCTTTTCAACGCCGTGCAGTACGGGGTGAACGACGAAGGCCTGGTGGATTACGATGCGGTCGAAAAGCTCGCCGTCGAACACAAGCCGAAGATGGTCGTGGCGGGTTTTTCGGCGTATTCGCAGATCATGGATTGGGCCCGCTTCCGCGCGATCGCCGACAAGGTCGGCGCCTACCTGTTCGTGGACATGGCGCACGTGGCGGGCCTCGTCGCCGCCGGCGTGTATCCGTCGCCGTTGCCGCACGCGCACGTTGTGACGTCGACGACCCACAAGACGCTACGCGGCCCCCGCGGCGGCCTGATCGTCGCGAAGAATGCCGCGATGGGAGAGCACGCCGAGGACATCGTCAAGAAATTGCAGTCCATTGTTTTTCCCGGCTTGCAGGGCGGCCCGCTGATGCACGTGATCGCGGCCAAGGCCGTGGCATTCAAGGAAGCGCTGGAACCGTCGTTCAAGACCTATCAGCAGCAAGTGGTCAAGAACGCCAAGGCGATGGCGAAGACATTGATGGATCGCGGTTACAAGATCGTCTCGGGCGGCACCGAGGACCATCTGTTTTTGGTCGACCTGATCGGTAAGCCGATCACCGGCAAGGATGCGGAAGCCGCGCTCGGCAAGGCCCATATCACCGTCAACAAGAACGCGGTGCCCAACGACCCGCAGAAGCCGTTCGTGACCTCCGGCCTGCGCATCGGCACCCCGGCCGTCACCACGCGCGGTTACAAGGAAACCGATTGCATCGAACTCGCCGGTTGGGTCGCCGACGTACTGGATGCACCCAAAGACGACAAGGTGATCGAGAACGTGCGCGCGCTGGTGAACGCGCAGTGCGCGAGGTTTCCGGTTTACGGCTGAGGAGCCGGAAATCGGGTCGCGAGGAGCGGCATCGCGCACTGCGGAGAACGCCAATGTTCGTCGGAGCATGCAGCGTTGTCGTTCCGAGCGCTGATCTGGAGAAGAGCCTTCGGTTCTGGGTCAACGGCTTGGGGTTGTCCATGGACAGTCCCATGAGAAAGGACAGGCGCCTTGTTGGATGCATGGTCCACAACGAGAAACTGTATTTTTGGCTCAATCAACGCGCAGGTTCGCCCGTCAAGCCTGATAATTACGAAGGTCTCAGGTTGTACTGGGCGCCCAATAATATTCATGCGCTCAGGGAGCGGCTTGCAGAGCTTGGCTATTCGGTTTCGAAGCTCGAAGACCGAGATTATGGGCAGACCGAGTTCTTTGTCACGGATGACGATGGTTACTCTCACTGTTTTGGCGTAGCGACCCACAAATAATGCACTGCCCGTTCTGCCAGAACATCGACACCCGCGTGATCGACTCGCGCGTTTCGGAGGAAGGCTCGACCATCCGCCGGCGTCGCGAGTGCCCGTCGTGTGGTGAGCGCTTTTCCACGGTGGAAACGGTGGAATTGAAGCTGCCGGCGATCATCAAGGGCGATGGCCGGCGCGAGGCGTTCGACGCGCGCAAACTGCGCACCGGCTTCGACCGCGCGCTGCATAAACGGCCGGTCACCGAGGAACGCATCGAAGCGGCAGTACGGGCGGTGGTGCGGCAGTTGCGCGTGTCCACCGAACGCGAACTGCCGTCGCGCCGGATTGGCGACTTGGTGATGGCCGAGTTGCGCAAGCTCGACCATGTTGGCTACGTGCGCTACGCGTCGGTGTATCGCTCGTTCGAGGACGTCGCCGACTTCCGCGAGGAACTCGATCGTCTCGAACACGAGCTGCCTGCCAGTGAGGGCCAGTTGCCGCTGATCGGCGGCGCGGTGGTGCCGATCGACAAAAACAAGAAACGCTGAGGCAGCGCGACGCAGCCCTGGCGCGGGGTCAGGGGCACTTTTCCGTTCTGGTCCAAGAATAGCATCACCTTGTATGAAAAGTGACCCTGACCCCGTTCTTTCCGCCACCGATCATGCCTTGATGGCGCGCGCGCTGCGCCTCGCCGAACGCGGCCTTTTCACGACCCAACCCAATCCGCGCGTCGGCTGCGTGATCGCGCACGGCGATGAAATCGTCGGCGAAGGCTGGCATCGACGCGCAGGCGAACCGCACGCGGAAGTGTTCGCCTTGCGCGCGGCCGGCGAACGTGCGCGCGGTGCGAGCGCCTACGTGACACTGGAACCCTGTTCGCACCACGGCCGCACGCCGCCGTGTGCGGACGCACTGATCGAAGCCGGCATTGCGCGCGTGGTGTTCGCGTCCGAAGACCCCAACCCGAAAGTCGCCGGGGCGGGGAGCCAACGTCTGCGTGAAGCGGGTATCTTCGTTGAAGCCGGCCTGATGCGCGACGCGGCGCGCGAACTGAATCGCGGATTCTTCTCGCGCTTCGAGCGTGCCCGCCCATGGGTGCGTGTGAAATTGGCGATGAGCCTGGATGGGCGCACCGCGCTGGCCAATGGCGAATCGAAATGGATCACCCGCGAAGCGGCGCGTGCCGACGTGCAGTGCTGGCGGGCGCGCAGTTCGGCCATTCTCACCGGTGCCGGTACCGCACGCGCGGATGATCCGCGCTTGACCGTGCGGCGGCCTGGTCTTGAACCCCTCTGCCGCCGGGAGCGGGGCAGCGACGAGGGGCCGGAGACGCCACAAGCATCCGTCCTTGCAGCGTCCTCCAGTCGGCATCCTGCCGCCTCCTCAACGGCTGCGCGCGATGCCCCCGGCATCGTGCAAGCGGAGCCGTTTCGACCACTGCGCGTGCTGCTGGACACGCGCCTCGACGCACTGCAACCCGACGCCCACCTGCTCGATGGCAGCGCGCCGACGCTGGTGTTGCATGCGCGGGAGGCAAAGCCGCACGATGATCGTTACGCCCGCGTCGAACTCGCAGAAGTGCCCACCGGGGCGAATGGCCGCATTGAGCTCGCCGCGGTGTTGCGATGGCTTGCCGAACGCCAAATCAATGAACTGCAGGTCGAAGCCGGACCCGCCCTGTGCGGGGCCCTGTTCGAGCGCGATCTGCTCGATGAGTTGCTGTTGTATGTTGCACCAACAGTATTGGGCGACACCGCGCGTCCGCTGCTGACGCTGCCCCCGCTTGCCGGCATGGCTGCCCGTCATAACCTGCGATTGATCGAACAACGTCGTGTTGGCAACGATTTGCGGCTGCTGTTGCGGCCCGCCTAGCGAAGCGTCGTCGTTCCATGTCCGCCGACCGCGCGGGCGCATAGGCGCTCCTCGCTGATCGCCCACGCCACCGGCGACTGGCCGCGGCGCATGCCGCCCGTGATGAACACTGCGTCGACACTGTGCGGTGATGGACATCGCCGTCGATTGTGGCCTTGGCGTTGCCGTATGCGCCGCGTTGTTGCCGGACGAAAAACGGCCGAAGGTGCTAAGCTGCGCACTCCGGTCCAGGCCGGAAACGTCTTCAGGGCGGGGTGAAAGTCCCCACCGGCGGTAGGTCCCGATTGCGAAATTCGGGAGAAGCCCGCGAGCGCTTTCGCGAAAGCGAAAGGTCAGCAGATCCGGTCGAATGCCGGAGCCGACGGTCGGCAGCAATTCATCGTTGCCGGAAAGTCCGGATGAAGCGAAGACGGGACGGCGCGATTGCATGCATGCCGCCCTCATGCCTTGGAGCGTTCTCGCCTTTCTTCATGCGGAGAACGTTCATGTCCATCCTTTGCGGATTCACCGCCTCCCCTCCGGAGGCGCGCTGATGTTCACCGGCATCATCCAGGCCATCGGCCGCGTCACGCGCAGGGAATCGCGGGGCGGCGACCTGCGCCTCGGCATCGTCGCGCCCGAATTGGATACGTCCGATGTCGCGCTGGGCGACAGCATCTCGGTGTCGGGCTGTTGCCTTACCGTGGTGGCGCGCGAGGGCGATACCTTGGCGTTCGACGTATCCAAAGAAAGCCTTGCCATCACCACGCTGGGCGACTTGGGGGTGGGCGATCGGGTGAACCTGGAAAAGGCGCTGCGACTTTCGGATCGGCTGGGCGGACATCTGGTGTCCGGTCATGTCGACGGTATCGGCAGTATCGTTGCCATTGATCCCGATGCGCGCTCGCAGCGATGGATCTTCGAAGCGCCGCCGGGGCTTGTCCGCTACCTCGCGGCCAAGGGCTCGGTGTGCGTGGATGGCACCAGCCTGACCGTCAACACGGTGGACGGTACGCGCTTCGGCGTGAATCTGATTCCGCACACGGTCGAGCAGACAACGTTTGGCGATCGCCGCGCCGGCGATCGCGTGAATCTCGAAATCGACATGCTGGCGCGTTACATCGAGCGACTGCTCGCAACCGGGGAGTGATGAAACCATGGCTTTTGCGACCATCCCTGAACTGCTCACCGAAATCGCCGCCGGCCGCATGGTAGTGATGCTGGACGACGAGGATCGCGAGAACGAGGGCGACCTGATCATGGCCGCCGACAAGGTACGCGCCGAAGATGTCAACTTCATGGCGCGCGAAGGGCGCGGCCTGATCTGCCTGGCGCTGGACCAGCCGCGCTGCCGCCGGCTCGGCCTGCAGCCGATGGTGCGCGACAACGGTTCCGCGTATCACACCAACTTCACCGTTTCGATCGAGGCCGCGAGTGGCGTGACGACCGGGATCTCGGCGCACGATCGCGCGCGCACCATCCAGGTCGCGGTGGCGCAGGACGCAAAATCCGCCGACCTGGTCCAGCCCGGTCACGTGTTTCCGCTGGAGGCGCAGCCCGGCGGCGTGTTGACACGTGCAGGCCACACCGAAGCCGCGGTGGACCTGGCCGGGCTCGCCGGTTGCACGCCCGCCGGCGCGCTGGTCGAGATCCTGCGCGAGGATGGTTCGATGGCGCGGCGGCCGGATCTCGAAACTTTCGCCGCGAAACATGGGCTCAAGGTCGGCAGCATCGCCGACCTGATCCGGCACCGGCTGGAAACAGAGAAAACCATCGAGCGCGTGCATGAATCCGACGTCGAAACCGAATTTGGCGCGTTCCGGTTGGTTGCATGGCGCGACCGCTTGCGCGGCGACCTGCATTTCGCACTGGTGCGCGGTGTGGTCGAGGGAGACGCGCCGGTGCTGGTGCGCGTGCACGTGCGCAACACCTTGTCCGACGTACTGCATCTCGAGCGCGATGACCTTGGCATGACCATGACCGCGGCCTTGCGCCGCGTCGCCGCTGAAGGCCGCGGCGTGGTGGTGGTGCTGACTTCCGAGGAAGAATCCGACGGCCTGCTGGCGCGCCTGAACTGCGAGGCCGGATCCGCGCCTGCGACGAAGGGCAAAGCCGCGGCCCAGCGCGAATGGCGCCAGCTCGGCCTGGGCGCACAAATCCTGGCCGACCTCGGCGTGCATCGCCTGCGCGTGCTGGGCACGCCCCGCAGACTGGTGGGCTTGTCGGGGTTCGACCTCGAAGTGGTCGAGTACGTGAAGGAAGCAGGGCAGGGTGCAGGGCGGGAAGAGTAGGGAATCGCGGCCGCGGCTGCTACGCTTTTCCTCCGCGCGCCGCTTCCTGTTTCCGCATACACCATGTCCAATCGATTCACCGCTCCGTACACCGATTTGCGTTCACCGCCGGGGGCGCGTTACGCCGTGATCGCCAGTCGCTGGAACGACGAGATCGTGGACGTGCTGGTCGATGGCGCGCGTCGCGCATTCGCCGCGCACGGCGTGGCCGATGATGCGCTGGACGTCCTGCGCGTGCCCGGCGCGTGGGAGTTGCCGTTGCTGGCGAAGCGCCTGGCTGCGACCGGCGGCCATGCAGCGATCGTCGCACTGGGCTGCGTGGTGCGCGGCGAGACTCGGCACTATGAACATGTCGCCGATGAATGTGCGCGAGGCCTGATGCGGGTCACGCTCGATACCGGTGTGCCGGTCCTGAACGGTGTGCTCGCGGTCGAGGACGAGGCCGACGCCTGGGCGCGCGCGGGCGGGGCGCACGGCAACAAGGGCGCGGACGTGGCACTGTCCGCAATTGAGATGGCGGCTTTGCTCAAAGGACTTTCCGCATGAACGGTGCGCACCGCGGCGATGGCATCGATCCGGCCGCGCGTACGCGCGCGCGCCGGCGCGCGGTGCAGGCGCTGTACGCGTGGGAACTCGGCGGCAATTCCATGCGCAAGGTCATTGACGATTTCCGATCCGAGCAGGACATGCAGATCGCCGACCTCGAATACTTCGAGGACCTTCTGCGCGGCGTGGAGACGCACCGTCCGGAACTCGACGCGGGGCTGGCGCCCTTTCTTGATCGCGACATCGAACGCGTCGATCCGATCGAGCGCGCGGTGCTGCGCCTGTCCGCGTACGAGTTGAAGCATCGCATCGACGTGCCGTATCGCGTGGTGTTGAACGAAGCGGTGGAAGTCGCCAAGCGCTTCGGTTCCGAGCAAGGCCACACCTACGTCAACGGGGTGCTGGACAAATTGGCGCGCGCGTGGCGCACCACCGAAACGGACCGGTGACGCCGATGGAGGGGCGCGGCCGGCCAGGGTTCACCACCGCGCCGACGCTGGAAACCGCGCGACTGCGTCTGCGCGCGCATGGTCCCGGCGACTTCGCCGCGTGTCGGGCAATCTGGTCCGATCCGGAAGTCGTGCGCCACATCGGCGGCAAGCCCTCGACGGGCGAGGAAGCCTGGCGGCGGCTGCTGACCTACGCCGGATTATGGAGCCTGCTCGGCTTTGGCTACTGGGCAATCGAGGAACGCACGAGCGGGCAGTACATCGGCGATATCGGCTACGCCGAATTCCGGCGCGACGTCGCGCCGTCGTTGCACGGGATGCTGGAATGCGGTTGGGCGCTGGCGCGCGCGGCGCAAGGCAAGGGTTACGCCTCCGAAGCGCTTGCGGCGATCGAAACCTGGCGTCGCACGCACTTTCCTGAAAGCCGCGCGGTGTGCATCATCGCGCCGGAGAACGTCGCATCCGTTCGAGTTGCGGAAAAAGCGGGTCTCCACCGCTGGCGCAAGACCGCTTACCACGGCGAACCGACCCTGGTATTCACGCATGCACCGTTTCCGGCGTCGGAAGCATGATGGAATTCGACCTGATCAATGCGATCCGTGCGCGCGTCAACATTGCGCGGGACGACGTGGCACTCGGCATCGGTGACGATGCAGCGGTGACCAACGTGCCCGCAGGGCGACAACTCGTGGCTTGCACCGACACGTTGGTCGCAGGCGTGCATTTTTTGGCCGACACGACGCCGGAAGACATCGGCTGGAAATCGCTCGCGGTGAATCTTTCCGATCTCGCGGCGATGGGCGCGGAACCTGCATGGGCGCTGCTGGCACTGACGTTGCCGGAACCCGATGAACGATTCGTGGCAGGTTTCGCCGCGGGCTTTGCCGGGCTTGCGCGTGCGCACGACGTGGCCCTGATCGGCGGCGATACCACGCAAGGGCCACTGTCCATCACGGTCACGGCACTCGGCACGCTGCCGATCGGCACGGCATGGACGCGCGGTGGCGCGCACGCGGGAGATGCGATATTCGTCACCGGCACGCTGGGCGATGCGGCGGGTGCACTGCGGCAACTGCAAGTCCACGACACGCCAGCGTCCGCGTTGTTGGCGAAATTGAATCGCCCCGAGCCGCGCGTTGAAGCGGGGCTGGCGTTGCGCGGCGTTGCGACCGCATGCATCGACGTCTCGGACGGATTGCTGGCCGATCTCGGCCACGTCTGCGCGGCAAGCGGTGTGGGCGCGGAACTCGATGCCGACATCCTGCCGCTGTCGGCGGCTTTGACGTCGACATTCGATCAAGCAACCTGCCGCGATCTTGCCTGCGCGGGTGGTGATGATTACGAACTGTGCTTCACGGGTTCCAGCGCACGCGAAGCAGAAGTGGAAAAGGCGCTCGAGCGTGCCGGATGTCGCGCGACGCGCATCGGCCGCATTGTCGCGGGTTCCGGGGTGCGCGTCTTCGATGCGCACGGCAGCGAAATTGCCATGCCGCGTGCCGGGTGGGAGCATTTTTCGCGATGAGCGCACCGCTGACCGCGATGCAACGGCGTGCGCTGCTGTCGCATCCCGCAGGCTGGATCGCGACCGCAGGCGGCGCGGGGTTGTCGCCGAAGGCGCCGGGAACCGTGGGCTCGCTGGTGGCGCTGCTGCCGTGGTGGTTCCTGCTGCGAGGTCTGCCGACTGGGTGGTACGTCGCGCTGCTTGCCGCCGGATTCCTGCTCGGCGTCTGGGCCTGCAGCGTCTGCGACCGGCGCCTCGGAATGCACGACCAGGGCGCACTGGTGTGGGACGAGGTGATCGGCATGTGGATCACGCTCTTTGCCGCGCCGTCGCCGTGGTGGTGGATGCTGGTCGGATTTGCGTTGTTTCGCCTGTTCGACATCTGGAAACCGTGGCCGGTGCGACTGGCCGACCGGCGCGTGCACGGCGGCTTCGGCGTGATGCTGGATGACGTGGCCGCGGGCGTTTACGCGCTGGTGGCGTTGCAGCTCATCGCGTTCACGCTGCGGTAGGTGCGGATCGACTGGGCGCGATGTTCAGTCGGCGCTGACGGTGTCGCGCTCGATTTCCTCGAAACGCTTCCAGCGGTTGACGATGGTGCAGAACAACGCAGCCGTGCGTTCGGCGTCGTAGACCGCCGAATGCGCGTAGTCGGCATTCCATTCGTAACCGGCCGCTTGCACCGCCCGCGACAGTACGGTCTGGCCGAAGGCGAGGCCGCCCAGCGTCGCGGTGTCGAAGCACGAGAACGGGTGGAACGGATTGCGCTTGTGGCCGGTGCGTTGCACCGCGGCGTTGAGAAAGCCGAGATCGAACGCTGCGTTGTGGCCGACCAGGATCGCGCGCTGGCAGCCGCTGGCCTTGATGGCCTCGCGTACCGGTTTGAAGATCAGGTCCAGCGCGACGCGTTCGGGCAGCGCGCCACGCAGCGGCTGGTCGGGATCGATGCCGGTCACTTCCAGTGATTTCGGGTCGATGTGCGCACCCGGGAACACCTCGACGTGCGTGGAGACCACGGGTTCCGGCGCGAGCATGCCATCACCGTCCATGCTCACCACCACCGCCGCGATTTCCAGCAGCGCATCGTGCTGCGCATCAAAGCCACCGGTTTCGACGTCCACCACCACCGGCAGGAAGCCGCGGAAGCGCGTAGCCATGCGTTCCGTGTAGGCGTCGATCTGTTTGTGCATCCGGCCAGAATAACAGCGCCGGGGATGGCGTCCAAAAAAAGCGTGGAACCAAGGGAGCCGCCGCTCGCCTGCACAATCACTGCGATGACGGCGATGGCACGCTTTCGTCGAACGTGCCCAAGCGACGGCGGTCAGCGCGCACCGGGCGTGCCGGCGCGATCCACCGGCGTCTTGTGCTTGTATGCGCAAAGATCGCGGATCGGGCAGACCGGGCATTTCGGCTTGCGTGCCACGCACACGTAACGGCCGTGCAGGATGAGCCAATGATGCGCGCCCAGCTTGTATTCGTCGGGCACCACTTTCATCAGCTTGTCCTCCACCTGCCGCACGGTCGCGCCGCGCGCGAGGCCCGTGCGGTTGCACACGCGGAAGATATGGGTGTCCACCGCAATCGCCGCCTCGCCAAACACGGTGTTCAGCACCACGTTGGCGGTCTTGCGGCCGACGCCCGGCAGCGCTTCAAGCTGTTCCCGCGTGCACGGCACTCCGCCGCCATGGCGCTCGAGCAGCAGTCCGCAGGTCGCGATGATGTTTTTCGCCTTGGCATTGTAGAGGCCGATGGTCGAGATGTATTTTTTGAGACCATCCTCGCCCAGTGCGAGGATTTTTTGCGGCGTGTTGGCGACCGGAAACAGGCGCTTCGTGGCCTTGTTGACGCCGACGTCGGTGGCTTGTGCCGACAGGATCACCGCAACCAGCAACTCGAACGGCGTGTTGTACTTGAGTTCGGTGGTGGGATTCGGGTCGAGTTCGCGCAGGCGGTGGAAAAGTTCTGCAATGGCGTCGCGCTTCATGGGCGTTTCCCGCGCCGCCTGGCTTTTCCCCGGGCAATGGCTGCCAGCACCTCGGCGTGGCTGATCGTCTGCGCGGGCAGCGCAATGGGCGAAGGAATCTCGCGCCGCCGTGCGGCGCGCTCGGCCCGTTCACGTGCCAGCCGCGCGTTGCGCGCTCCAAAACGCTTGAGTGCGTCGCCCGCACGCGCGCGTTCGTGCAGTTCGGATTTGCCCCAACGGAACCAGTCGAGCAGCGGGATCTGCGAGGGACATACTTCCACGCAGCGTCCGCATTCGCTGCAAGCGTCGAGCCGCGCGGCGCGTGCCGCGGGAAAATCATCCTGGGCCAGCGCGAGGAACAGCGCTTCGGGATTCACTGCCTCCGGACATGCGCGCGCGCAGTCGCCGCAGTGGATGCAGGGTTGTTGTTTGGAAACTTCAGCGGCCATTGCTGCGCAATTCCAGCAGGTCGATGGTGGGTGGGCAATCGAACCGCAGCGGCACGCCGGTCACGCCGATGCCCGGCGTCACGAACAGTTTTCCGGTGGGCGTGTCGTAATAGCCGTTCACGTATTTCTCGTCGCGCATCAGCATGAAGACCGTTTCGGTCAAACCCGGTATGTACACCTGCCCGCCGTGGGTATGGCCCGCCATCGCCAGCGCGAAATCCACCCCGCGCAGCGCCCGCAAGCTGTGCGGCTGGTGCATCAGCACCAGCAACGGTTTGTCGTGCGGCAGTGCCCTCAGGAACGCCGTGTCATCGCGTCCGATCCACCAGTCGTACAGCCCGGCGAGCCGGAAATTCTTGAAGCCGATCACGCGATGCGCGATGAAGTGCACGTTGGGCGCCGCCATCGCGCGAAAGATCTTGTGCGCCAGCGGCGGCCCCGGCAATTGCACGTCGTGGTTGCCCAGCACCACGTAGGTCGGGTGGTCGATGTGCCGCAATGGCGCCAGCGTCGCGGCAAGATCGTGCGGCGGATCGTAGGTGAGATCGCCCGCGATCAGCACCATGTCGACATCCATCGCGTTCAGTTTCCGGACCATCTGCGCCAGCTTGGCGGTGCGGGTGAAAATGCCGACGTGCATGTCGGCGACCAGTGCGATGTTCAAATCGATCGGCGCGGGAATCATCGTGCGGCGCACCACCAGCCGGTTGGGCGCCACGAAGCGCGACCAGCACAGCACCGTGCAAACGCACGCGAGCGCGATCGTGCCCGCTGCGCGCCAGCGACGCCGCTCGCGCCAGCGCAGCCAAGCCTTGACCCCCAATTGCAGCAGTAGTGGCCACAACAGCCACGATCCATGCAGCAGGACGAGCTGCACGAAGGCCTCGAAGCGCTGCTGCGGCTCGATGTCGAAGGTCGGATATTCCCAGGCCGGCCATACGATGCAGAACACCACGATCGCGGCGACCCACGCGCCCCGCCCCAGCCAGCGCCGGCGAGGACCGCTCAGGGCGGGCATGGCAGCGCCGGGCGCGGCAGCCGATCGGGCGCGCCGCGCGCCGGAACCATGGCGATGCAATCGACGGGGCAGGGAGGAATGCAGAGTTCGCAACCCGTGCACCAATCCGCGATGACGGTATGCATCAACTTGCTGGCGCCGACGATCGCGTCGACGGGACAGGCCTGGATGCACTTGGTGCAGCCGATGCACGCGTCCTCGTCGATCACGGCCACGCGCGGCGGGGTTTCGGTGCCGCAAGCCGGATCGAGCGGCAACACCGGTTGCCCGGTGATCCGCGCCAGTGCGCGCACGCCTTCCTCACCGCCCGGCGGGCAGCGGTTGATCGCGGCCTCGCCACGTGCCACGGCTTCGGCATACGGCCGGCAGGCCGGATAACCGCAACGCGTGCACTGGGTTTGCGGCAGGGTGGCATCAATGCGGTCGATCAGCGCATCGAGCCCCGCTTGCGTTGGCGAAACCTCCACATTCATCCGGCAATTGTAGTCGCCACTTCCGTGCATGCTCCGTGGAAGCGGCGGTATGCTCGCCGCTTCGCGTCCTTCGTTTGCACCGGAAACCGCCCATGTCCGCACTCGCCGCACTGCGCGTCCTCGACAGCACCCAGCGGCACACCGTCGCGGCGACCTTTCTCGGCTGGACGCTGGACGCGTTCGATTACTTTCTGCTGGTGATGGTGATGCCGGCCGTGGCGAAATCGTTCGGCGTCGACATTCCGGACGTCGCCTTCGCGCTGCTGCTGACGCTGGCGTTCCGGCCGCTGGGTGCGTTGATCTTCGGGCGGCTGGCCGACCGCTATGGGCGTCGACGCATCCTGATGATCGACGTCGCTCTGTACTCGGTACTGGGCCTTGCCTGCGCGTTCGCGCCGTCGCTGCTCGCGTTACTGGTGCTGCGCTCGCTGTTCGGGATCGCGATGGGTGGCGAGTGGGGCATCGGTGCGTCGCTGGCGATGGAGTCGATCCCCGCCCGTTCGCGCGGCATCGTGTCAGGCATCCTGCAGTCGGGTTACCCGTGCGGCTATTTGCTGTGCGCGATCGCGTACGGATTGCTGTTCAACTCGATCGGCTGGCGCGGCATGTTTGCCCTGGGCATCCTGCCTGCGCTGCTGGTGTTGTACCTGCGCCGCAGCGTACCGGAATCGCCGGTGTTCGAGCAGCGCACGCAAGCGGGCGTGCGCCGTGGCGTCCGGGAAACCATGCGTGGGCGCTGGAAGCTGCTGGGCTACATGATCGTGATGATGGCGGTGTTCAACGCGTTCAGCCACGGCTCGCAGGACGTGTATCCCACCTTCCTGAAACTGCAGATGCACTTCGACACCCACCTCACCAGCCTGCTGACGATCATTTTGAATCTCGGCGCACTGGTCGGCGGGTTGATGTTCGGGCAATGGTCGGAAAAGATCGGCCGCCGCCGCGCGATGGCGATTGCCTGTGTGCTGGCACTGCCCGCGATCCCGCTGTGGAGCTACGGCGGTTCGGTACTGCTGCTGGCGATCGGCGCGTTCTGGATTCAGGTCGCGGTGCAGGGCGCATGGGGCGTGGTGCCCGGTTACTTGAACGAACTCTCGCCCGACGACGTGCGCGGCACCTTGCCCGGCTTTGCCTACCAGCTCGGCAACCTTTTGGTATCGTGGACCGCGTTTGCAATGACCTGGGTGGCGCACGCCAACGGAGGCAATTATGCGATCGTGCAGTCGGTGTGGATTGGCGTCGTGGCGGTGCTGCTCGCGCTGCTGACCTGGTTCGGGCCGGAAGCACACGGCGCGAAGTTCGGCGTGACGCAGGAAACCGGCGACGCTACCATGCGCGATTCGCCAATTCCCCAGTGACTCCATCAATGCGTGCCGAAAAAGATTCCGTCGTCAGTTTCCATTACGTCGTGCGCGACGCGGCCGATGCCGCGGCCGAACCGTACGATGATTCGCGCAAGCGCGGCGCGCCGCTGCTGGCGCTGCTGGGACACAGCCAGCTGGTGCCGGGTGTCGAGAAAGCGCTGACCGGGCGCGAAGCCGGCGAGAAGTTCGCGATCGACATCGCGCCGGAAGAAGCCTACGGCGAGCGCCAGGAAGGCCTGCTGCAGCGCGTCCCGAAAAAATATTTCCAGGACGCGCAGAAGCTCAAGCCCGGCATGACCACCGTGCTGCAGACCAAGGATGGCGGCCAGCGCATGGTCACGATCCACAAGGTCGGCATGAGTTCGATCGATGTCGACCATAACCACCCGCTGGCTGGCAAGACCCTGCACTTCGACATCGAAATCGTCGACGTGCGTGCCGCCGCCCCCGAAGAAGTCGCGCACGGGCATGCGCATCCGGGCGACGGTCATTCGCACTGAATTCGTGCGGTCGTCCGTGATCGCTGCACCGCGGAGGATTGTGCAAACGAAGCGCGTCCGGGGTCGCCAGCACCAGAACGGCCATCCTTGGCCTGGCTTTCCACAACAGCCGCTTCGACCACGCGCTCGTTGCGATCAGAAGAAGATCTTCTGCTTCTGCTTGCGGTAACGCCGCCACGCATCGATCGACAAGCCACCCGCGCCGCGCACCGCCAACACCAGGAACCCGCCGGCGATCGCAAGGTTCTTCATGAAGTTGGTCCACTGTTCGTGGTCGGCGAAATTGTTGTGGAAGATCATCGCGGCCAGCAGCGTGTAGACGAACAAGCCGACTGCGGCCCACCGCGTCAGCAGGCCACACAGCACGGCGAGCCCGCCGCCAAGTTCGGCGAAGATCACCAGTGGCAACAGGCCCGGTGGCAGGCCGTGCGCCACCAGCACCTTCATGGTTTCGTGGTAGGCCATGATCTTGCCGATGCCGGACAGGATGAAGATCAACGACAGTCCGAGGCGGCCGATAAACAAGGTGAAGTTCTGCATCGTGGGTTCCGTTTGGTCGCTTGCCGCATGCGGCGGCCGTGGATCAGTCCGCCGCCAGCGCAGCGCGCATGCGCGGCGTCAGCACGCGCTTGGCGAACAGGTAATGGTCGCGCCAGTAATAGCCGCCCAGTTCATCCAGTCGCACCGTGCCGCCCTTGTCCGGCGCGTTCACGAAGCGGCCATGGCCGACGTAGATCGCAACATGGTTGACGCGATGACGGTGGCCGAAGAACAACAGGTCGCCGGGTTCCAGCGCGCTGCGCGCAATCGTGGGCGCATCCAGCGCGGCGATTTCGCGCGAGGTGCGCGGCAGGGCGAGGCCGGCTTCGGTCCTGAAGACGTAATCGACCAGGCCCGAGCAGTCGAAGCCCGAGTCGGGCGTGTTCCCGCCCCACCGGTACGGCGTGCCGACCAATCCGATCGCGCGAAACAGTACATTGTTGGCGACCGTGGCAGGTGGCACCGGCACCGAAGATCGGGGGGGCGAAACGGTCGCGCAGGCCCCCAGCCACAACAGGACCGCGCACGCCGCGAGCAGGCGACCACGATGCCATGGCGCGTTCAACGCGCGCCCCTCGCCAGGGCGAACGCGGAACGCAAAGATGGGCTGCGATCGGGGAAAAGCATCGGATCGACGGACGGCCGCTCGGGGGCAAGCCCGACGTTAACCGATGGCGCCGGTGACGTCCAGCGGGCGGCAGACGCCACCCGGCCTTTCAGCAGACCGCGGCGTGATCGCCCACACGGCTGTTGGCGTGCAGTTGCGTGGCGAGCGACTGTTCGAACTGGGCCGTGCGTTGGCGGGCAGCTTCGGCGGCCGCAGCGGGCACCGTCTGCTCGTCCAGGCAGCGAGCCAGGATCGCGCGGTGATAGGCGTTGAAATCGGGATCGCGGCTGGCTTCGTCCAGCGCTGACAGCAGAGTGGCCAGCCAGCCCGCGCCGGGAGCGCGGAGCATCAGCAGGATTTCGGGTACGCTGCAAAAACCGGTATCGACGTTGGCGTTCATCTGGATTCCCCTTGTGCAGGAATACCCAAGCAGGAATGATGCCAACCGTGACGTGGTGCCGGAAATCGGTGGCCGTGCCGAGCCGGGCTTGGGGGGCTGCCCCCAGGCCCGGCCGCGCTTTCCCTTGCCCGCGGGCGTTTGCCACGGCCCGGCGATGGCGCGGGGCCGGCAGCGCAAGCGCATGGTTTTGGCGATGGCGCCAGCGACGCTACAATCGTATGAATGAGTGAAGCACGCAGTGACGTTCTGATCCTGGGCGGCGGCGTGATCGGTCTGTTCTGCGCGCTGACGCTGCTCCGGCGTGGCGCTTCGGTGCGGGTGATCGATCGCGGCCAGCCGGGTTGCGGCGCCTCGCATGGCAATTGCGGCACCCTCACCCCCAGCCACGCGATTCCCCTGACGGTGCCCGGCATGCCGTGGCGGGCGCTGCACTGGATGCTGCGCCGTGATGCGCCGTTGTACGTCAACCCGCGCCCCGACTGGGATCGGTGGCGCTGGTTGTTGGGTTTTGCGCGCCGCTGCAATCCGGGTTTCGCCAAGCGCGCCGCGCTGGTGCGTGCGGCGATCCTCAAGCGATCATGGACCCTGCTGCCACGCGTGCTGGTGGAGGAAGGCATCGACTGTGAATACGCGCCCGCGGGCAATCTGTACGTCTATCGCGATCGGCGCACGCTGGAACACGATCGGCCGGAGATCGAATGGCTGCATCGATTGGGCATTGCGGCAACAGCCCTGGGCGGCGCCGAGGTCGAGCAGATGGAGCCTTCGCTGCTGCCGGGCGTGGTCGGCGGAGTCCTGCACACCGATGATGCGCAACTGCGCCCCGACCTGCTGGTCGAGGGACTTGCGCGGCGGCTGCGCGAACTGGGCGGCATCATCGAAACCGGCGCGGCGGTGCAAGGCTTTCGTTGCGCGGACGGCCGTGTTGACGCCGTGCGTACCACCCACGGCGATTTTTCGGGCGAGCGCGTCGTGATGGCGCTGGGCGCATGGACGCCGCGCGTCGCGTCCATGCTGGATCTGCAGGTGCCGATCCAGCCCGGCAAAGGCTATTCGATCACGATGTCGCGCCCCGATCCGTGTCCGCACCGCGCGCTGGTATTGCGCGAACCCAGCGTGTGCGTCACCGCGTGGGGTTCTGGCTATCGGCTCGGCAGCACGATGGAATTCTCGGGTTACGACGAACGCCTCAACCGCACGCGGCTGGATGCGCTGCGGCGCGGCGCCGCCGCGTATCTGCGTGCACCGGTGGGTGCGGAGTTGCGCGAAGAATGGTGGGGCTGGCGGCCAATGTGCGTGGACGAAACTCCACTGATCGGGCCTGTGAATCGCTGGCACAACCTGCTGCTGGCCACCGGCCACGGCATGCTCGGCGTGAGCATGAGCGCCGCGACCGCGGAACTGGTCGTCTCGTTGATCGCCTGTGAACCGCCGGTGCTGGATGCGAGGGCGTATTCGCCCGCGCGCCTCGGGTTGTAAGAAGCTGCATAACTGCTGCGCTGCTCGCCACGTCCATGCGGCTCGCCCTGCGGGCCGCCTCCGGCGTTCAGCGGCAGTCCCTGCCGAGTTAGTCGCGCCGGTTCTTCAGTGTTCTCGGCGAAGTTGACCACGGGAACCTCACAGCTTATCCACAGCCTGTGCGGTGTTTTATTCCCGGATGTTGATGTATCGCGCGCCGTGAGACACCGCCCTATCATCCTCGACATGACCAGAGTCGTTTGTACTCATCCAGTAACTACATTTCCATGAGCGCCGTCCTGCCGGAACTCAAGTCTTCGCCGCGCGTCGACGTGCTGCGGGTACCGCCGCATTCCATCGAGGCCGAGCAGTCGGTGCTGGGTGGCCTGATGCTGGTCGGCGAGGCCTGGGACCAGGTCGCCGACCGCGTGGTCGAGGAAGATTTCTATCGCCGCGAACACCGCCTGATCTTCCGCGCCATCGGCGAACTCGCGATGGCTGGCAAGCCGTGCGATGCGGTGACATTGGGCGAATGGTTCGAACGTCACGGCGAGACCACCAATATCGGGGGCGTCGCCTACCTCGCGGAACTCGCGAACAACACGCCCAGCGCGGCCAACATTGCGGCTTACGCCGACATCGTGCGCGACAAGGCGGTGTTGCGCAAACTCATCGAAGCCGGCACCCAGATCGCGGGCGACGGGTTCAATCCGGAAGGCCGCAATACCCCGGAAATCCTGGAAGCCGCAGAGCAACGCGTGTTCAAGATTGCCGAGGCCGGTGCGCGCGGGCGCAAGCAGGTGATCCCGGTGCGGCAGTCGGTGAAAGAGGCCGTGGAACTGCTGGCCCAACGCTACGCAAATCGGGGCCAATTGAACGGGCTAACCACCGGCTTCAAGGATCTCGACGATCTGACCAGCGGTATGCAGCGGCAGGATCTGGTGATCGTGGCCGGCCGTCCGTCGATGGGCAAGACCGCGTTCGCGCTGAACATCGCCGAGGCCGTCGCGATGCGGGCCAAGCAGCCGGTGCTGGTGTTCTCGATGGAAATGTCGGCCTCGCAACTGGCGTTCCGTTTGATCTCGTCGATGGGGCGCATCAACCAGAAAGACTTGCGAAGCGGCGAACTCGCCGAAGAGGAGTGGCCGCGCGTCAGCCAGGCCGCATCATTGCTCTCGGAATCGAAAATCTTCATCGATGACACGCCTGCGCTTTCGCCCGGTGAACTGCGTTCGCGTGCACGCCGCATGATGCGCGAGCATGGACTCGGCTTGGTTGTGATCGATTACCTGCAGTTGATGCAGGTGCCCGGCAACAAGGAGAACCGCGCCACGGAAATTTCCGAAATCTCGCGCAACCTGAAAGCGATGGCCAAGGAACTGGACGTGCCGGTGATCGCGCTGTCGCAGTTGAACCGCGCGCTGGAACAACGCAACGACAAGCGCCCGGTCATGAGTGACCTGCGCGAATCGGGTGCGATCGAACAGGATGCCGACTTGATCCTGTTCATCTACCGCGACGAGGTCTACAACAAGGAATCCAACCACAAGGGCATCGCCGAAATCATCATCGGCAAGCAACGCAACGGCCCCATTGATACCATCAAGCTGACCTTCCTCGGCCAGTACACCAAATTCGAGAATTACGCGCCCGAGGCGTACATAGGCAGCATGGAGTGAGCCCTTGAGCCGCTCCGCCACCGCGACGATCCACCTCGATGCGCTGCGCACCAACCTGACGCGGGTCCGCACGTTGGCCGAGGGTGCGAAGGTGATGGCGGTGGTCAAAGCCGACGCCTATGGTCACGGCCTCGAACGTTGCGCGCGTGCGTTGGCGGGCGCGGACGCCTTCGGCGTGGCGTCGATCGCCGATGGCTTGCGGCTGCGCGCAGCCGGACACCGTCAGCGGATCGTGGTGTTGTCCGGCCCCGACGCGGCCGGTGACCTCGCCGAGATGCGCCGGTTGCAACTGGAAGCCGTGATCCACCATGAATCGCAACTGGCGATGCTGGAAGCCGAACGCGGCGGCGATCCGCTAAAGGTCTGGTTGAACCTCGACACCGGCATGCATCGGTTGGGATTTGCGCCCGGGCGCGCGGCGGAACTGCACGCGCGCCTGCGCGAGTTGCCCCGGGTCGATCCCGCGATCGTGCTGATGACCCACTTCGCGTCGTCGGATGAGTTCGACAACGACCTCACCGCGCGCCAGACGCAATGTTTCCTCGACGCGACCAAAGACTTGCCCGGCGAGCGCGCGTTGTCCAATTCCGCAGGCCTCCTGGGTTGGCCGACGGCGCATGGAAACTGGGTTCGTGTCGGTGGACTGTTGTACGGCTTGTCGGTCACCAAAGGCAAGACCGGCGCGGATTTCGGTTTTGCGCCCGCGATGACGCTGACCACGCGTCTGGTCGCCATCAATCACATCGGGCGCGGCGAACGTGTGGGCTATGGCGCCACGTGGGAATGTCCGGAAGACATGCGCGTCGGCGTCGCCGCGATCGGTTACGGCGATGGCTATCCGCGCAGCGCGCGTTCCGGCACGCCGGTGCGCGTGGGCGATGCGCCTGCCGAGGTGATCGGTCGCGTGTCGATGGATCTGCTGACGCTCGATTTGCGCAGTGCGCCCGCCGCGAAGGTCGGTGATGGGGTGACGCTGTGGGGACCGCGGCTGCCAGCCGAAGTGATCGCAGACCACGCTGGCACCATTGCCTACGAACTCACCTGCGGCGTCACGCGGCGCGTGTTGTTCGCGCAGGATGGTGCGTGATGGCCAAGGCGAAGACCGCTTACGTCTGTTCCGACTGCGGCGCGGAATATCCGAAGTGGCAGGGCCAGTGTGAAGCGTGCGGCGCGTGGGACACGTTGTCCGCGTTCGTGGTGCAGCCGGCGAAAGACGCCGCGCATGCATCGCGGCGGGTCGGCTATGCCGGCGCGGAGGCCGCGAAGGTGCAGCCCTTGGCATCCGTGGCAGGCGAGGTCGAGCAACGCCATCTGGTGCGGATCGGTGAGCTCGATCGCGTGCTGGGGGGCGGTCTGGTCGAAGGCTCGGTGGTGCTGGTGGGCGGCGATCCCGGCATCGGCAAATCAACGTTGCTGCTGCAGACACTGGCCGCGCTGGGTGAACGGCTGCCCGGCCTGTACGTGAGCGGTGAGGAATCGCTGGCGCAGATCGCGGCGCGTGGGCATCGGCTGGGTCTGGAACTCGCGCCCTTGCGGGCGCTCGCGGAAACCTGCGTCGAACGGATCCTCGAACACGCGATGGCGGAAAAACCGCGTGTGCTGGTGATCGATTCCATCCAGACCATTTGGACGGAAACCCTGCCGGCGGCGCCCGGCTCGGTCTCGCAGGTGCGCGAATCGGCCGCACGATTGGTGCGCTTTGCCAAGCAGTCCGGCACGTCGGTGTTCCTCGTTGGCCACGTCACCAAGGAGGGCGGCATCGCCGGGCCGCGCGTCCTCGAGCACATGGTGGACGCGGTGCTGTATTTCGAGGGCGAGGTGGGTTCGCGCTTTCGGGTGCTGCGCGCATTCAAGAACCGCTTCGGCGCGGTCAACGAACTCGGCGTGTTCGCGATGGGCGACAAGGGCCTGCGCGAGGTGCCGAATCCGTCCGCGATTTTCCTGTCCGCGCATCAGGGCGCGACGCCCGGCAGCACGGTGATGGTGACCCGCGAAGGCACGCGTCCGTTGCTGGTGGAAGTGCAGGCGCTGGTCGATCAATCGAACCTCGGCAACCCGCGCCGCGTGGCGTTGGGTCTCGAACAAAACCGGTTGGCGATGCTGCTGGCGGTGCTGCATCGCCACGGCGGTGCGGCGGTGTTCGACCAGGACGTGTTCGTCAACGTGGTCGGCGGCATCCGCGTGCAGGAAACGGCGGCCGACCTGCCGGTGCTGTTGGCCGTGCTGTCGAGTTTTCGCGATCGCGCGTTGCCGGAAAAAACCGTGGCCTTCGGGGAAGTCGGTTTGTCCGGCGAGGTGCGCCCGGTGCCGAACGGCGAGGAACGCTTGAAAGAGGCCGCGCACCACGGCTTCCGCCGTGCGATCGTGCCTCAGGCGAACGCGCCGAAGAAATCCGCGCGCATCGGTGACATGGAAGTGATCGGCGTGGAGCGCCTGCGCGAGGCGATCGAGGCGGCGGGTGGTTGATCGGTGAGCCAAAACACTGGATCCCGGCCCGCGCCGGGATGACGAGCAAACAAATAGCTTGCTGGTCAGCCCGATAGCGCGCGCAGCTCAACGACATTGGGCGTCACTCGCAACACCGAACCCTGTTCGTACCAATCCCCCAGCACGATACGTTGCGCGGACTTCCCGTCCAGCGTGAAGTCGTGGATCGCGGGGCGATGGGTGTGGCCATGGATCATCCGCGTGACGCCGGCCTCGCGCAACGCGGCTTCGATCGCCGCCTGGTTCACGTCCATGATCGCCATGTCGGTTTGCGACGTGTGTGAGTGGCTGGCGTCACGCGCCTGCGCCGCGAACGCGCGACGCTCGGCCAGCGGGCGCTTGCAGAACCCGGCCTGCCACGCGGGATCGCGTACCTGTTGCCGAAACGCGAGGTACGCCGTGTCATCGGTGCACAGCACGTCGCCATGCAGGATGAGCGTGGGTGCGCCGTACAGGTCGATGACGGTACCGTCGTCCAGAAGGTCCATGCCGCAGCGGCGCGCAAAGCCCTCGCCCAACAGGAAATCGCGATTGCCGACGATGAAATGCACCGGCACACCGGCGGCGCCAACGCCCTGCAGTGCGCGAGCGGTTCGCGCGTTCAACGCGGCGTCGTCATCGTCGCCGATATAAGCCTCGAACAGATCGCCCAGGATGTATAGCGCGTCGGCCGTGCGTGCTTCACCGGCACAGAAGCGCTCAAAGTCGTCGACGATGTGCGGCCGTGCGTCGTCGAGGTGCAAGTCGGAGACGAATAAGGTCGCCACTGTTCAGTGTTTTGTGCCGGGCTTTTTCTTCGCGGCGGGCGCGGAGGCGGGCGCCTGCCCTGTGACCGGGGACACCGGCTCTTCGGTCGGGTGTGCGGCTTCGCCGATCAGCTTCGCGCTTTCGATCACCACCAGCGGGCGCGGCACGTCGCCGATGAATGGACCTTGCGGACCGGTCGGCAAGTTGTCGATCTTGTCCACCACGTCCATGCCCTTCACGATCTTGCCGAACACCGCGTAGCCCCAGGTCATGCCGCTTTGGTTGCCCACGTAGTCGAGGCGCGGGTTGTCCACCACGTTGACGAAGAATTGCGCGGTCGCCGAGTCGGGATCGGGACCGCGCGCGGCGGCCACGGTGCCGCGCAGGTTGGATAGCCCGTTGTTGGCTTCGTCGGGAATCGGCGGCAGCGTGCGCTTGGGTCGCAGCTCGCGCGTGTACAGCCCACCTTGCACCAGGTAACCCGGGATCACCCGATGAAAGACAGTCCCGTCGTAGAAACCATCCTTCACGTACTGCAGGAAATTGGCGACGGTCTTGGGGGCCTTGTCGGGGAACAGCTCGATCACGAAATCGCCTTGCGAGGTCTTGATTTCAACCTGCGGATGCGCGGGCTCTGCCGTGGGAGCCGCCGATGACGCCGAGGCCGGCTCGGGCGGCGCCGCCACGGCCGGCAAGAACGCGAACGCGAGCGACACGGACAAGGCGGGAAGCAGCCGGCGAAGCGGATGGCGGGTCGGGATCATGGCGCGATGTCGATAAGCCCAAACCGGCATGATAAGCGAACGCATCCGCGAACCGCGCGTTGCGCATCTCACGGCTGTGCGCAGGCGACGCCCGCGCAGGCGCCGAACCGGAATCCCGTTTGCCGGTTCGGCAGGGAGGGGCTCAGCAACGAATTGCTGTCGTTCTGGTCCTGGTCCAGGTGCCGACGCCGGATTTCCAGCACGATCGGCGTGACCTGCGCGATGCGCGCGTCGATCTGCGCGCGGGTGTAGTAATCGAGATCGGGGCGCTTCAGCAGGCGGTGCAGTTGATCCAGCGCATCGGCGGCATGGCCGGACAAGAACGTGGCATCGGCATACGCGATGCCGGCATGCACGTCGTCACCCGCGACATGGCAGGCATGGCCATAGGCCGCATACAGCGACGGCTCGGAATCGTCATTGAGCAACGGCTTCAAAAGCGCTTGCGCCGTTTTCGCACTGGGCTTGCTGCCGTCGTCCAGCAGCGCGCGGCTGTAATCCAGCACGATCGCCGGGTCGTTCGGCCACATCGCGTTCAGCGAGGCGTAGCGTTGCAGCGCATCGGTGCGTTGCCCCGAGTGGCGTTCGGCATCGGCGAGCCCCAGCGCGAGGCTTAGGTTGTCGGGTTGTCCCCTGGAAAGTTTGGCCATGATCGGCACGGCCTTCGGGGCCTGGTTCAGCTGCAGCAACGCCAGCGCGTAGCCGTACTGGTTCGCGGTTGCGGCGGCGAACGTGGTGCTGTTGGCCATGCTGCGGGTGTAGTAGTCGAGCACCGAGCGGGGGTCGCTGGACGACAGCACGCGCACCCGTTCGCGCATCAACTCGTATTGCAGTTCGCTGGGTCCGCGCGCGGAATGGTCCAGCAGCGCGGTGCCCTTCACGAAAGGCAGCGGCAGCAAGCCGGGCACGGATGGATCGGCGGCGATGCCCGAAGGTTGCGATTTCATCCCGGCCTTCAGCACGCGCGCGCGCGCACGCGCGTCGGCGATGCGCACGCTGTTGACCGGGTGATCCTGCAGGAAGTCGGGAATGTTGCCGGCGGCCATGCCGCCCTCGCCGCCGGGGCGCATCACAGCCTGCATGCGCGCGAACACCGTCGCCATGCCTTCGGGATCAAAGCCCGCCTTCGCCAGGGTATTGATGCCGACGTGGTCGGCTTCCGTTTCGTCCTTGCGGGTGAAGTCGATCATGTGCTGCTGCATCATCGCCAGCACGGCGATGAAGGCGCCATAGGATGCGTCGGGTCCTTGGGCGTAAGGCGCATTGCCGTAGCCGTATCCATAGGGTTGCGTCTCGACGCGGCGATCTCCCGAATCGGCGTGCGAAGCAGCCAAGGCCGCCGCGACCGCGCCCAGCACGTACAGCGGGGCGGATTTCTTCTGATCCTCCAGCGCACGCTGCAAGTGATGCTGACTGATGTGCGCCAGTTCGTGCGCCATTACCGCCGCGAGCTGGTCCTGGTTCTGGGTGAGGGTGAACATGCCGGAGAAGATGAAGACGTAGCCGCCGAACGTCGCGAACGCATTGATCTCGGGAATATTCAGTGCGGTGAAGGTGTATTGCTGGGCCGGGTCGCTGCTCGCCGAGGCCAGCCGGTAGCCCAGGGTGCGCAGGTACTGGTCCACTTGCGGATCATCCAGCACCAGATGCGCGGCGCGCAATTCGCGCAGGAATTCCGCGCCATAGTCTTTTGCTTCCTGAGGCGACATCACCGTGTCGGCCGAACTGCCGAGGCTGGGCAGGCGCACGTCGGTCTGCTGCGCGAGCGTCGGCAACGACAGCGCCAGCGTCGCGGCGAAGGTCAGCAGGGGGCGGAGGCGCTTCGGCATGGTCGTACGAGAGCGTGTCTGGAATTGGACCTGCGTTGGAACGTTTGGTTCGAGTGTGAACGAAAACAGCCGGCGTGTCCGGAACCGGCAGCCATTCTCGGTTCCGGCATGTTCAGCGAGGGTAAAATGTCGGGAGTCCATTTCGATTTTCATCATGGCCGACATCGAAATCTACTCTACCGCGGCCTGCGGTTACTGCATGGCCGCCAAGAACCTGCTGAAGTCCAAGGGGCTTGCCTGGCGCGAGTTGCGTGTCGACACCGACCCCGCGGCGCGCGCCGAAATGCTGCACCGGGCGCCCGGCGCCCGTACCGTGCCGCAGATCTTCATCAACGGCATCCATGTGGGTGGCTTCGACCAGCTCGCCGCGGCTGATCGCAGCGGGCGGTTGATCGAGCTTTTGCAAGTCACGCCGTAACGCCCGATAATTCCGCTTTTGTTTGTCCGAACCGTCGCGTCGATTGCGTCCGACGGGGCCGTTGTTGTGAGAAGTCAGGCCACGGGTGGCCGTTCTGGGAGTTGTGCGTGAGCAAGACGATTGCGGTGATCCGTGGCGACGGCATCGGCCCGGAAATCATGGCCGCCACACTGAAAGTGCTGGACGCACTCGATTGCGATCTCGACTACGAATTCGTCGAAGCCGGCATGGTGGCGCTGGAAAAGCACGGCGAGCTGCTGCCGCAGGCTACGCTGGATGCGATCGCGAAACGCGGCGTCGCATTGAAGGGTCCGTTGACCACGCCGATCGGCAAGGGCTTTTCGTCGTTGAACGTCGCGCTCCGCAAGCATTTCGACTTGTACGCCAACGTGCGTCCGGCGATCAGCTTTCCCGGCACCAAGGCGCGCTACGAGAACATCGACATCATCACGGTGCGCGAGAACACCGAAGGCGCCTATCTTGCCGAAGGCCAGACGTTGTCCGATGACGGCGAGATCGCGCAATCGATCGTGCGCAATACCCGCAAGGGCGCGTCGCGGATCGTGTGCCACGCATTCGAGCTCGCCGTGCGCAAGGATCGCAAGAAAGTCACCGCGGTGCACAAGGCCAACATCATCAAGACCGCATCGGGCCTGTTCCTCGACGTTGCGCGCGAGATCGCGAAGGACTATCCGCAAGTTCAGTTCAACGAGATGATCGTGGACAACACCTGCATGCAGTTGGTGATGAACCCGTGGCAATTCGACGTGATCGTCACCACCAATCTTTTCGGCGACATTCTTTCTGATTTGTGCGCAGGACTGGTGGGCGGCCTGGGCCTCGCGCCGGGCGCCAACATCGGCAAGGACGCGGCGATCTTCGAAGCCGTGCACGGCTCCGCGCCCGACATCGCCGGCAAGAACATCGCCGATCCCTGCGCGTTGTTGCTGGCCGCAGCCGAAATGCTGGATCACCTCGACATGACCGCCAAGGCCACGCGCATCCGCGGAGCGATCCGCGCCACGCTGGAAGCGCACGACCGCGTGACGCCCGACCTCGGCGGCGGCGGCACGACGGAGTCATTCGCCGACGCATTGGTGGAACGCGTGCGCGGCTGATGCCGCGCAGCGCATCCGGACTGTCGCTCACGCGTCCACATGGAAGCGTGGCCTGCCTTAGCCGCACCTTGGCGCGATGCACGCGCTGGCGACGGGCGTCCTCGGCGATTCCAAGAATGGCCGATGCCTCGGCATGGCTGTAATCGAAAACCTCGTGCAGCAGGAACGCGGCGCGCTCATCGGGCCCCATGGTGTTCGAGCAGCAGGAACTGGAACAGATCGGTGTGGATCTCCACGTCTGAAACTACGGTCCGGTTTATCCTGGGACGTGCGAGTCGGCGCGGGCGTGACAAGCCTTCAGCGCAGCAGCGGCCAGGGCGCCAGCAACAGGATCCAGAGTACCGCCAGCGCGCCGGCGAATTTCATGCCCTTGAACAACTTGCGGTGGCGCTGTTTGAAGCCGCGGCTTTTCTCGCGACGCTGCCGCAGTGCCGAGAACAGGCGGTTGATCGCGCCGGTCGGTTCGCTGACCTGGTTCGGGGACGCTGTGATCGCGCCCATGAAATTGCTGACGTGGTGGTTGATCCACGCCATCACGCGCGAACGCAGCGGGCGCTCGAGATCGGCGAAGAAGATCACGCGAGTCATGTCGGTCTTGTTTTCGACCCAGTGCACGCAGGTTTCGTCGAAGATCACGTCCTCGCCATCGCGCCAGAAATATTCCTGGCCGTCCACGAAGATGTGGCAATCGCGTGAGTTGGGCGTGATCAGCCCCAAGTGGTAACGCAGCGATCCCGCGAACGGGTCGCGGTGCGGGTTCAGCGTCACGCCGGGAGGCAGCAGCGCGAACATCGCGGCTTTGACGCCCGGAATGCGGTTCACCAGTTCCACGGTTTTCGGACACAGCATTTGCGCGGACGGCAACGGTTCGCCGTACCACTTCACGTAGAAGCGCTTCCAGCCGACCTTGAGGAACGAGGCGAAACTGGCATCGTCGTTCTTCAGCGCGTCGCGGATATGGCCTTGGTCGAACAGGCCTGCAGCCTCGTCGCGGATCGTCTTCCAGTTGTCGCGCAGCGCATCGACCGCGGTGAAGCGCTTGCGGTCGGGAAATGCGCCGGCCGGCACCGCGGAAAACGCGTACATCAGCAGGTTGTACGGTGCGAACACGGTGGCATGGCTTGCCAACTGGCGACCGAGCTTCAGGCGCACGCGGCTGCGGAAATGCACGGCGAGCGCGCTCAGCAGGAACAGCGTGATCAGGCCGAGCAGGACCAGGCGGAGGATCAGCAGCGCGGACATGGCGGGAAACGGGGTGGGGTTGGAGCGATTTTAGCGCGGGCGCTGCGCCAGCACCCTGAGCGGCGCCATGCCGGGCGTGTAAGCGTGCTTCAGCGCGCGTTGGATGAATGCGATCGCATTGCGTGCAGCAACGCGTGGCGCGCGGCCTTTCGCAAGTTCGGCGGCCAGCGCCGCCGACAGCGTGCAACCGGTACCGTGCGCGTCGAACGGCAATTTGTGGTTGCGGATTTCGAAGCTGCCGCGGGCATCAAACCACCGGTCGATTACTTCTCTTCCGCGGCCGTGGCCGCCCTTCAGCAGCACGGCCTTGGCGCCGAAGCCGCGGAGCTTTTCCGCGACGCGTTCGCCGTCGCGGACGGTCTTGATGCCGGTGCCGGTCAGGGCTTCGGCTTCGGGGAGATTGGGCGTCAGTACGTCGGCAAGCGGAATGAGGTTTTCGATCAGGACCTTGACCGCATCCTTGTCCAACAGCCGCGCGCCGGACGTCGCGATCATCACGGGATCGACAATGAGCCAACGCGGCCCACGACGCGCGAGTTCGCGCGCGACGACGCGCACCGTGCGCGCATCGCCCAGCATCCCGGTCTTGACCGCGGCAATGTTGAAATCATCGAACACCGCGTCGAGCTCGGCAGCAAGGTGTTTCGCCGGAACCGGGTGCACGGCGGTGACGCCTTGCGTGTTCTGCGCGGTCAGCGCGGTGATCGCGGTGGTGCCGTGCACGCCGAGTGCCGCGAAGGTTTTGAGGTCCGCCTGGATGCCCGCGCCGCCGCCGGAATCGGAACCGGCGATGGTAAGGCAGGCGATCGAACGCGCAGCCTTCACAATGCTTCGGAGGCGAAGTCGGCAAGCCGCGAACGTTCGCCCCGACGCAGGGTGATATGGGCCGCATGCGGCCACTGCTTGAAGCGATCCACCGCGTAGGTGAGGCCCGAAGTCGTTTCGGTCAGGTACGGCGTGTCGATCTGTTCGACGTTGCCGAGGCAGACGATCTTGGTGCCGGGGCCGGCGCGCGTGACCAGCGTCTTCATCTGCTTCGGCGTCAGGTTTTGGGCTTCGTCGATGATCAGATAACGCGACAGGAAGGTGCGTCCGCGCATGAAGTTGAGCGAGCGGATCTTGATGCGCGAGGCCAGCAGATCATTCGTCGCCTGGCGTCCCCACGAACCGCCTTCCTCGGGATTCGTCAGTACTTCGAGGTTGTCGGTGAGCGCGCCCATCCACGGCGTCATCTTTTCTTCTTCGGTGCCGGGCAGGAAGCCGATGTCTTCGCCCACCGACACCGTGGCGCGGGTCATGATGATTTCGCGGTAGCGCTGCTGGTCCATCACCTGCGCGAGCCCCGCCGCCAGCGCCAGCAACGTCTTCCCGGTGCCGGCGGTGCCGAGCAGGGTCACGAAGTCGATGTCCGGATCCATCAGCATGTTCAGCGCGAAATTCTGCTCGCGGTTGCGTGCGGCGATGCCCCACACGCTGTGCGCGCTGCTGGTGTAGTCGTGCAGCAGCGCCAGTTTGGTTTTGTCGCTGGTTTGATGGATCACGCGCAGCTCGACGCTGTTCTCGCCGGGCAGGTACAGGCACTCGTTGGGCTGCCAGTTCTCCACTTCGCGCGGTTTCACTTCGTAGAACGTCTGGCCGCGCTCGGACCACGAGCGCAGTTCGGGATGGCGATCCCAGAAGTCGGCGGGCAGTTCCGCGGCACCGGTGTAAAGCAACGAGAAATCGTCCAGTGCGCGGTCGTTCTCGTAGTCTTCGGCGGCGACCCCGAAAATGGTCGCCTTGATGCGCAGGTTGATGTCCTTGGACACCAGCGCCACCGCGGCCTCGGGGTGGTGCTCACGCAAGTCCAGGATCGCGGCGAGGATGCGGTTGTCGGCCTTGCCTTGGCCGTTGCCGGTCTGCATCTGGAAGTACAGGCGGCCGTTCGCGCTACCGCTGCGCAGTTTCACGCCTTCGGGTTGCGCCAGTAGTACGCCGTCGGCGATTCCGTGGCGGTTGTTGCGCTCGATCAGCTCGTTGAGGAAACGGCTGGCCTGGCGCGCGTTGCGCGCGACTTCGGACACGCCCTGCTTCTTTTCGTCGAGTTCTTCCAGCACCGTCATCGGGATGAACACGTCGTGTTCCTCGAAACGGAACAGTGCGGTGGGGTCGTGCAGCAGGACGTTGGTGTCCAGCGCATAGATGCGCCGGACGGCGGACTTCGGCATGGAGGCTCCGGAAGCAGGCGAAGAATCGAGCGGGCCCGGCGGACGCGTTGCGGCGGAAGAGCGGCTCACTTGGCGGGGATCGCGTCTAGGACGGCCTGCGCGTGGCCGGGCACTTTAACGCCGCGCCATTCCTGGACCAGTTTGCCTTCGGGATCGACGAGGAAGGTGCTGCGGTCGACGCCGAGGTACTCGCGGCCGTACAGCTTTTTCATGCAGATCACGTCGAAGGCCTTGCACCAGGTTTCATCTGTGTCCGCCACCAGCGGGAACGGTAGCCCCAGTTTTTCCTTGAAGCCGTGGTGGGAACGCGCGCTGTCGCGCGACACGCCCACGATCGCGGCGCCGCGCCGTTTGAACTTGGTGTACATGTCGCGGAAATCGCCGGCCTCGCGGGTGCAACCAGTAGTGTTGTCCTTGGGATAAAAGTACAGCACCACCCATTGGCCGCGCAGGTCGGCGAGCTTGAACGCGTCGCCCGACTGGATGGTGCCGGCGAGCTTGGGAACCTTGTTGCCGATCTTGGTCATCAAAATGGATCCGGCTTTCGCCTGGATGACGATTGAAGGAAGGTTGCGTTTTTCCATCCATGGTTCTGGATCCCGGCCAATCCATGGCCGGGATGACGGCGGAGCATCCTTAGAATTTGACGGGGTCCATGATCGCGTCGAGGTTCAGGCCGTCGCACAGTTCCATGAACTCGTCGCGCAATTCGGCGATGCGGGTGTCGGCGGGAATGCCGATGGTCAGTTGTGCCTGGAACATGTCGGCGCCAGTCTGCATGGCCTGGTAGCGCATCGAGGACATCTGCTCGATGCTGATCGAGCGGCGATTGAAGAAGTCGATCAACTCCACCAGCACGCCCGGTTTGTCTGCCGCGACCACCTCGACCATGTACGGCAGCAGATGGCTCTGCTGGTCGCGCGACTGGGTGCGATAACTGAGCAGGTGCACATTTTCGCTGCGGCCGACGCGGCCGAGTGCCGTTTCCAGCTTGGCGACTGCATCCCATCCGCCCTTGGCCAGCAGCAGCACCGACACATCGGCGCCCACCGTGGCCACCCGCGACTCCACCAGATTGCAGCCGGCATCGGCGATCCGCCGTGACAACACCAGCAGCGGCGAGTCCGCCGCGGGCGCGACGGCCTGGATCAGTAACTGGTGGTCGGTGGCGGGACGCAGCGCGGGAGGATTCAAGCGGGTGACGGTCTTGAGGTTCACGAATGGAAGAATAGTGGTGTCGGTGAAGGTTTCCAATGCGATCATCCCTGATCGCTGCGCGCCGGTACAGATCGGCTGGTGCCTTGTAGGAAGGCCCCGTGGCGCCAGAACGGCCATCCATGGCCTGACTTTTCACGATGGCCGCTTCGAACAAGCGGTTACAGCCGCTCGGGTGCCGTATCATGCAGCGTTTGCACCGAGGTGGAGTCGCGCTTGGAAATCACCGGCAGCCTGTGCGCCATCGCCACGCCGTTCGACGCGCACGGCGCACTGGACTTGGCAGCGTTCGGGCGGCTCATCGACTACCAGCTCGACGGCGGCACCCAAGGCATCGTGGTGGCCGGTTCCACCGGCGAAGCGCACATGCTGGACGAACCGGATTACGAGCGCCTGCTAGCGTTTGCAGCGGACCGCATCGCCCACCGCGTGCCCGTGGTCGCGGGCACCGGCGAAGCTGCCACTTCGAAGGCCATCGTGCTGACCCGTCGCGCCAAGGCGCTGGGCGCCGACGCGGCCCTGGTGGTGACGCCCTATTACGTGCGCCCGACCCAGGAGGGTTTGCGCCGCCACTTCGCCGAAGTCGCCGCGCATTGCGACATTCCCGTGGTGATGTACAACGTGCCCTCGCGCACCGGCTGCGACATGCAGCCTGAAACGGTCGCGAACCTGCGGGACACCGCCGGCATCGTCGGCATCAAGGAAGCCGTGGGCACGCCCGAACGTATTGCCGCAATCGCGCAACTTCGGCGGCCGGGATTTGTCTATCTGTCTGGTGACGATGGCAGCGCAGCCGAAGCGATGCTGGGCGGCGCGGGAGGCGTGGTGTCGGTGGTGAACAACCTGGTTCCGAAAGCTTTCCGCGCGCTGTGCGATGCCGCGCGCGGCGGTGACCGCGCGCTCGCCACCCGGCACGCGCAGCACATCGCACCGCTGCTGGACGCGTTGAACTGCGCGCCGAATCCCATCGCGGTCAAGGCCGGTCTGGCCGAGCTTGGGCTGTGCGGCGCAACGTTGCGGTTGCCGTTGCTGGAACTGGCGGCCGGAACGGCACGCACACGTCTCCGTGAAATCTTGCTGCCCCTCGCTGGCGTCGCCACGCCCTGATCATGCACAATGCGCCCATGAAACGACTCACGCTGACGCTGCTGTTGCTCGCCCCGATCGCGCTGACGGGTTGCCAGACCATCAAGGCCCACAATCCGTTCCGGCACAAGGAACCACCCTACCAGTCCGCGCAACAGGAGGGGCCGCTGGAAGTGCCACCGGGCATGGACCAGCCAGCCACCACCGATGCACTGGCGATTCCCGATGCCGGCACCGGCGCGGCGTCGGCCGCCGGGGCAACCCCGCCATCGGAAACCGGCGCACCGCCGGCGGGAGCTCCCGCAGCCGCGGGCATGACCGCCAGCGGCAGCACGTTGACTTTGTCGGATACGCCGGCGAGCGCCTATCACCGCGTCGGGTTGGCGTTGTCGCGCAGCGATGTCGGCCAGGTTACCGGGCATGACGACAACGCGCTCACCTATCAGGTGGCGGTCGACACCGTGGTGACGAAGAAAGCCGAAGGCGGCTTCTTCCACCGCATGTTCCACCGCAACAAGGGCGAAACCGTCAAGGGACCCGTCACGATCAGTGTCACGCCTTCCGGCACCGGCAGCATGGTCAGCGCGCAGGGCAACCCCGACGCGGCGACACGAGTCATGGCAGTGCTGCAACAGAGGTTGGGTGGCAGCTGATCGCAGCAAGGCCTGCGGCAAAGCCGGGATCATTTGCGGCAACGGGACCCGGTGTAGTCGAAGCGGCTGTTGTGAGAAGTCAGGCCGTGGAAGGCCGTTCTGGTGCTCTGTGGTGCCTCAGCGCTGTTTGCTTACGCAGACATGTTCCAGCGCAGCGACCATGGACGATCGCGCAAACTAACGTTCCAGTAGCGGCAGCTTGTCCGGCTTGCCGTCCCATTCCTTGGCGTCCGGCGGCGGGTCCTTGCGCTCGGTCAGCACCGGCCACGCCTTCGCCAGTTCCGCATTCAACGCGATGTAGTGTTCCTGGCCCGCGGGCACGTCATCCTCAGGGAAGATCGCGCGTGCCGGGCACTCCGGTTCGCACAGCGTGCAGTCGATGCACTCGTCGGGGTCGATCGCGAGGAAGTTCGGGCCCTCGTGGAAACAATCGACCGGGCACACCTCCACGCAGTCGGTGTACTTGCACTTCACGCAGTTGTCGGTGACGACGAAAGTCATGGGAAGCAGGGAGGAAGGAGCAGGGAGCAGGGAGCAGGGAGCAGGGAGCAGCAGCAAACGAAGTGTTCGACCCGGAATGATCGCACACATCACGTCCCAATCGAAGCGGCTTTCGACGCCTGGTTCGGAATCGCTGTTGTGGAAAGTCAGGGCAGGAAGCCCGTTCTTGGGCTCGGATCTGCTGTGTGTACCAATTGAAGCGGCTTCTATACCCCGTCGAAGCTGCTTCGCGAAAAGTCAGGCCAGGGATGGTCGCTCTGGTGTTGCAGGAGGCACTGCGTGGGCCCTCGCCTCGTCACTGGACGAAGCAGCGATCAGGGATGATCGCCAAAATAAGCAAACATGGCGCTCCCTGCGGGACTCGAACCCGCGTTACCGCCGTGAGAGGGCGATGTCCTGGGCCACTAGACGAAGGGAGCGTGGCGCCGCGCAGCGCGCTAGTATAACGGACTTCGTGCCGCCAATTAGCGGCTTTTGCCCCGCAGGGATGTCTGCCGCTTGAGTTCCGATTCCGCCGCTTCTGATTACCCGATGCCCGCGCCGCGGGTGATCCCGCGCGAGCAACACAACCTTTCCCGCAAGCAGGTCAGCCGAGGCGCGCTACGCGTCCTGTATGGCCTGAAGGACGCCGGATTCCGCGCGTGCCTCGTCGGTGGCGCAGTGCGCGACTTGCTGCTGGGTCGTCGGCCCAAGGATTTCGACGTTGCCACCGATGCGACGCCGGAAGAGGTGAGGAAACTGTTCCGCAATTGCCGCCTGATCGGTCGGCGGTTCCGGCTCGCGCACGTGGTGTTCGGGCCCGAGATCGTCGAGGTCGCCACCTTCCGCGGCACCGGCGACGGTGACGCCAGCGAGGACCGCCATGTGGTCGATGGCCGCATCCTGCGCGACAACGTATGGGGCAGCATCGAGGAGGATGCGTTGCGCCGCGATTTCTGCGTCAACGCGCTGTATTACGACATCGCCGATTTCAGCGTGATCGATTACGTCGGCGGGATCGAAGACCTCGAACGCAAGCGCCTGCGCCTGATCGGCGATCCGGCCACGCGCTACCGAGAGGACCCCGTGCGGATGTTGCGGGCGGCGCGACTGGCGGCCAAGCTCGGTTTCACGGTCGACGCCGAGGCCGCGGCGCCGTTCGACCAGCTCGGGCATTTGCTGGTCGATGCGCCGCCTGCGCGTCTGTTCGACGAATGCCAGAAGATGTTCCTGGCGGGCTACGGCCTCGAAAGTTTCCGAATGCTGGTGCGTTACGACTTGCTGCGGCACCTGTTTCCCGGCACTGCGCGTGCGTTGAAGCGTGATGCATCCGGCGGGATGCTGGAGTTGATCGAGCGCGGCCTCGCCGGCACCGACGCAAGGGTCGCCGAAGGGCGTCCGGTGACCCCTGCATTCCTGTTCGCGATACTGCTGTGGGGCGAGGTCGACACGCTCGCGGCGAAGCTGCGCGACGAAGGCGCCAGCCAGCCGCTGGCATGGCTACGCGCCGCGCATCGGGTGATGGCCGAGCAGGGCAAGCGCGTCGCGATTCCGCGTCGGTTCGCCTATGCGATCGAGGAAATCTGGGCGCTGCAACCGCGCTTCGCGGAACGGAGCCGCAAGCGCGTGTTCCGGCTGATGGCGCATCCGCGCTTCCGCGCCGCGTACGACTTCCTGCTGTTGCGCGCGCGCGAGTCGGAAGAACTGCGCGAGTCGGGCGAATGGTGGACGCAGGTACAAGCGCTTTCGGCGGATGAGCTTTCCACTTCGCTGGCGTCGAAAACCCCTGCCAGAACAAGCGAAGGTGTCGCCGTCCCGAAACGGCGCCGGCGCCGGCGTGGCGGTCGCGGACGCAAGACGGGCACGCCGGAAAGCGGCCCGCAAGAATGACGCATGCCTGAGACGGTCGCCGCCTGCGTCGCGCTGGGCAGCAATCTCGATGATCCGCGCGCCCAGGTGCGGCGTGGTTTCGAGGCTCTGGCGTCGCTGCCGCGCACTGTCCTGGGCGCGCGCTCGCGCCTGTATCTCACGCCGCCGTGGGGCGTGCGCGATCAGCCGGATTTCATCAATGCGGTTGCGCGACTCGAAACCTCGCTTTCACCACGCGGTCTTCTCGAGGCATTGCTCGATGTCGAAACGCGCGCGGGTCGCGTGCGGGGCGTGCGCAATGGTCCACGCACGCTCGACCTTGATCTTCTGCTGTACGGCGATCATGTCATCGACGAACCGGACCTCGCCGTACCGCACCCGCGCCTGCACGAACGCGCCTTCGTGCTGCTGCCGCTGGCCGACGTCGCGCCCGAACTGGAGGTGCCGGGGCACGGGCGCGTCAGCGACCTTCTGGCGCGCGTCGATGCAACGGGTTGTGTGGTGATTGATTGCGATCATCCCTGATCCTGCTTTGCCGAGTGGCAATGCGAGAATGGAAGTAGCGATAGTTGGGAACACCAGAACGGCCTTCCGTGGCCCGACTTTTCACCAAAGCCTGCTCCAATATACTTTTTCGATGCTCAAGATCCACCGTGACATCGCGGGGCAGTGCCTGGCCCCGGACGGCAGCGTGCTCGCGATCGGCGCGTTCGATGGCCTGCATCGCGGCCATGCCGCCCTGCTGGCCAATGTGCGCGAACGTGCAACGAAGCGTGGGGTGGTCGCGGCCGCGGTGAGCTTCGAGCCCCTGCCGCGCAGCTATTTTTCGCCCGCGCCGTTGAAGCGCCTCTCTTCGGTGCGCGAAAAATTGTGCGGTTTCGCCGGTGCGGGTACCGATGAATTGCTGCTGCTGCGCTTCAACGCCGCGCTGGTGGCGATGAGCGCGGCTGATTTCGTGCGCGACGTGCTGGTCGCACGGATGGGCGCGCGCGAAATCTGGGTCGGCGCGGATTTCCGATTCGGCCACAATCGTGTGGGCGACGTGGCGTTGCTCGAGGCCATGCAGGGCGAAGGTGCGTACGAAGTGCGCGTGCTGGGTGCGGTCTCGACCGGCGATGGCGAGCGCGTGTCGGCCTCGCGGGTTCGCGGTGCGCTGGCATCCGGCGATTTCGTGCATGCGGCCGAGTTGCTGGGTCGCCCGTTCACGATCGGCGGTCGCGTGGTGCGGGGCCAGCGCGTGGGCCGCAAGCTTGGCTACCCCACCGCGAACGTTCGTCTTGGCAAACGCGTATCACCGGTGTCCGGCATTTTCGCGGTGCGCGTGCGTGTTGGTGAGCGCTTGTGGCCGGGCGTGGCAAGCCTCGGCGTGCGCCCGACCATCACGGGCAGCGGCGAGCCGCTGCTGGAAGCGCACCTGTTCGATTTCGACGGCGACCTTTACGGCCAGCGCATCGACGTCGAGTTCGTCGCCAAGCTGCGCGATGAGGAAAAATTCGTCGATCTGGATGCGCTGCGCGCGCAGATGGATCGCGACGCCGCACAAGCGCGGCGCGTTCTTGCCGACTTACCCACCGATTCCGGAGCATTCGCGTGAGCCGCGACTACAAGCACACCATCAATCTTCCGCACACCGCTTTTGCGATGAAGGCCGACCTTGCCAAGCGCGAGCCGGCGATGCTGCTCGACTGGGAACAGGCGCAACGTTACGCCCAGTTGCAGCACCGTACCGGCAAGCGCGAACAGGCCTTCATCCTGCATGACGGGCCGCCTTATGCGAACGGCAAGATTCACCTGGGTCATGCGGTCAACAAGATCCTGAAGGACATCGTGGTTCGTTCGAAGCTGATGGCGGGTTTCCGCTCACCTTATGTGCCGGGCTGGGATTGCCACGGTCTGCCGATCGAGATCGCGGTCGAGAAGAAGTACGGCAAGGTCGGCCACAAGATCGACGCGGAGATGTTCCGCCAGCATTGCCGCGAATACGCCGCGCAGCAGATCGATGTGCAACGCCACGATTTCAAGCGCCTCGGCGTGCTGGGCGATTGGGAACACCCGTACCGCACCATGGATTTCAAGTACGAAGCCGACATCCTGCGCGCACTCGCGGGCGTGTACGCGAACGGTCATGTGACACGTGGTTTCAAACCCGTGCATTGGTGTTTCGACTGCGGCTCGGCATTGGCCGAAGCCGAGATCGAGTACCAGGACAAGCAGTCGCCAGCCATCGACGTTGCCTACGATGCGATCGATCCGGAGGCGCTGGCCGCGAAGTTCGGCGTGACAGTCGGCGACGATACCATCGTCGCCGTACCGATCTGGACCACCACACCGTGGACGTTGCCGGCCAGCATGGCGGTGACGCTGGGGCCCGAATTCGACTATGTGCTGGTGGAAGGCCCGGGGCGCGGCAGCACGCGCGTGCTGCTGGTCGTGGCCGAGGCGCTGGCGGAAGGGGTGCTGGCGCGCTACGGCGTTGATCACGCGCAAGTGCTCGGACACGCGCGGGGCGCGGCGCTTGAAAATCTGCGCTTGAAACACCCGTTCTATGATCGCGAAGTCCCGTTGATCCTGGGCGATCACGTCTCTGCCGAAGACGGCACCGGCGCGGTGCATACCGCACCCGGCCACGGTGCGGAAGACTTCACGGTCGGCAAGCAATACGGCATCGTGGATGCGACGCCCGCGCACGTGCTGAATCCGGTCGGCGCCAACGGGGTGTACCTGCCGGGCACGCCGATCTTCGAAGGCCAGCACATCTGGAAGGCCAACGATGCGATCATCAATCTGCTGCGAGAGCGCGGCGTGTTGCTGGCCTCGGAAAAGATCACGCACAGTTATCCGCACTGCTGGCGGCATCACACGCCCGTTGCATTCCGCACCACGCCGCAATGGTTCATCGCGATGGATGCAAACGGCTTGCGCGCGAATGCGTTGCATGCCGTGCACCACGACGTGAAGTTCTATCCCGCGTGGGGCGAAGAGCGCATCGCCAGCATGGTCGAAGGTCGGCCGGATTGGTGCATCAGCCGCCAGCGCACCTGGGGCGTGCCGATCGCGCTGGCCGTGCACACGGTCACGGGCGAGCCGCATCCGCGCAGCGCCGAGTTGCTTGAACGGGTGGCGGAGCGCGTCGAAAAAGATGGCGTGGATGCGTGGTACGCGCTCGATCTTGCCGACCTGCTCGGCGACGAGGCGAAGGATTACGAAAAAGTTCATGACATCCTCGATGTATGGTTCGATTCCGGCGTCACGCATTTCTGCGTGCTGGACCAGCGCCAGGAGTTGCGCCGCAATGCCGGCGATCAGGTGATGTACCTGGAAGGCTCGGACCAGCATCGCGGCTGGTTCCAGTCATCGCTGCTGACGAGCTGCGCAATGCACGGCCGCGCGCCGTTCGACGAAGTGCTGACGCACGGTTTCACCGTCGATGCGCAGGGTCGCAAGATGTCGAAGTCGCTGGGCAACGGCATCGAGCCGCAGGACGTGATGAACCGCTATGGCGCCGACATCCTGCGCTTGTGGATCGCCTCGGCCGACTACCGCAACGAAATGGCGCTCTCCGAGGAAATCCTGAAGCGCGTCGCCGACAGCTATCGGCGCATCCGCAACACCTGCCGGTTCCTGCTCGGCAACCTCGACGGCTTCGACCCCGCCGCGGACCTGTTGACGGTGGACCGCTGCCTGCTGCTCGACCAGTGGGCGATCCGCAGTGCGCGCGACGTGCAAGGCGCGGTGGCCGCGGCCTATGCTCGCTACGACTTCCCGGAAGTGGTACAGCGCGTGCAGAACTTCTGCACCAACGAAATGGGTGCGCTGTACCTCGACATCACCAAGGATCGCCTATACACGATGCCGACCGGCAGCCACGGTCGGCGAAGCGCACAATCGGCGATGTTCCGGATTCTCGAGGCGATGGTGCGCTGGCTGGCGCCGCTGCTGGCCTTCACGTCGGAAGAAATCTGGCAAGCGATGCCGCGCCAGATGCACATGCCCACGGAAATCCGCGGCGGCTTCACCGTGCGCGACGAATCGGTGCTGTTCGAGAGTTGGTATCAGGGTCTGCGCGAAACGCAGACCGGCGACGACCAGCGGCGTTGGTGGGGCGACCTGCTGGCGATTCGGGAAACTGCGGCGCGCGTGCTGGAGGGGATGCGCAAGGAGGGCAAGATCGGCTCGTCGCTGGATGCGACGCTTGCCATCCATGCCGACCCCACAATCGTCGAGCGTTACAAGCAGGTCGCCGGCGAACTCCGCTTCTTCTTCATCGTGTCCGACCTGAGGCTCGACGTCGGTGAAGCGCCGGCCGATGCGGTGCTGACCGACCTCGAGGGCGCCAACGTGTGGGTGTCGGCCTACGTCAGCACGGCGGCGAAGTGCGTGCGCTGCTGGCACCATCGCGAAGATGTCGGCAGCCATCCGGAACATCCGGAATTGTGCGGACGCTGTGCGGAAAACGTCGCTGCGTTCGAGGGGCGAGGGGCAGGCGAGACGCGGCGCTGGTTTTGAATTTCCGCTAGCATCGCGGTCGGCCGCCTGAAGTGCGGCCGGGGAAACCGCGAAGGGGCGAGCCATGAAATCCGCACGACGTTGCATCGTGGGCTTGGTGCTGTGCCTGCTGGCTGGAGCTGCGCTGGCGGATCCGGTTTCCTTCGGGGATCTCGCGCGGCATGCGCGCTACAAGATGGTGAAGATCTCGCCCGACGGCACGCACATTGCGGCGACCACCGTGCTGGCCAGTGGCCAGACGGTGCTGTCGTTGATCAATTTGGTGACGAAGAAAGGAGTGAATGTTGCCCCGCGTGAAGGCGACGACATTCTGGATTTCTGGTGGGCATCGCCGAAATACGTGGTGTACTCCGAAGCCGAACACGATGGCGGCTGGGACATGCCGATCGCGACCGGCGAGTTGTACAGCGTCGGTGCGGACGGCGGCAGTCCGACCATGCTGTACGGCTACCGGATGGACGGGATGCAAACTGGCACGCACATCGAGCATGCCACGGCCGAGAACGGGACGGCGGAATTCCTGTCGCGCATCGACGGCGATCCCGACCATATCCTGGTCACCGTCACAGGTTGGGAAGCATCCAGGTCTGCGGGCGCCCTGAGCGCCGTGTACCGCATGGATGTACGGAACGGTGTCAAGCAACGGGTCACCGGCGCACCCATGCGTGAGGCATCATTTCTCGCCGACCATCACGGCCATGTGCGTTTCGCGATGGGCGATGATCTCGACGGCAAGCGTGTGATCCACATGCGGTCCGCCAGCGGCGGCGATTGGGAATTGTTGCAGAAAGCCAGCGACGATCGCGATTGGCCTATCGCGTTCAGTGCCGGTGACAAGACGGTGTGGTTCACCTGCCCTGGCTCGCCGGGCTTCGGCATCTGCAAGTTCGATCCAGCGACGCGCACCATGACACGTGCGTGGAACAATCCGCACGTCGAGTACACCGATCTCGCGCGAGGTGTGGCTTACGATTCGGTGATCGGTGTTGAATTCACCGATGGGCGCCCGGCGGTCTCGGTGTTCGACAACCAGGCGTCGGACGTCAAGGCGCTGGTCGAATTGATGCAGCAGTATCCCGGCGAGGATGTGCACTTCGTCTCAGGTACGGATGATGGCAGCAAGGCCGTCGCGCTGGTGCAGGCCGACGTCGATCCCGGCACGTTCTTCCTTTATGACAAGGCATCGAACAGTTTCGCGCCGCTGTTGCAGCGAGCGAAGTGGATCGATCCGAACCAACTCGGCCGTGCCGATCCTTTCATCTTCCGGACTCGCGATGGCCTGACCGAGCAGGGCTACATCACCTATCCGCCAGGCAAGGACGGCGCGAAGAACCTGCCGATGGTGGTGTTCGTGCATGGTGGTCCGTACGGCATTCGCGACTGGTGGGAATACGATCCTTACGTGCAGGCCATGGCGACGCGCGGTTACGCGGTATTGCAGGTGAATTACCGCGGCTCGGGCGGCTACGGCTTCGACTTCGAAAAAGCCGGCTGGCGCCAATGGGGCGGCACGATGCAGGACGATGTCACCGATGCCACGCGTTGGGCGGTCGCGCAAGGCATCGCCGACAAGGATCGCGTCTGCAACTACGGCGGCAGTTACGGTGGCTACGCGGCGCTGGAAGGCGCGGTGTCGGCACCCGATCTGTACAAGTGCGCCATTGGCTACGTGGGCGTCTACAACCTGCCCAAGATGCTGGGTCGGCGGGATGCAGCGCAGACACTGTTCAGCGAGCGCTATTGGCAGCGCACCATGGGCACGGACGAAACGACGCTGGCGCAGCATTCGCCGATTTATCAACTGCAGAACCTCAAGGCGAAAGTCATGCTGGTCGTGGGCGGCCGCGACACCATCGTGTTGCCCGTGCAAGGCCAGGAACTGCACATGGCCATGTTGAAGCGCAAGATTCCGCACGCGTGGCTGTACAAATCCGACGAATGGCACGGCTTCTACGACGAGAAGAACATCGCCGAACTGTTCGAGAAAGTGGATGCATTCCTGGATGCGAACATCGGGCCGGGCGCACGGGCGATGGCTGCCGCAACGAAGTGAGATGCCTTGAGGCTGGCTTTGTCTCGGGTGAACAGTCTTTCCTATTCCCAGTCGCCGATTCGCCCCATCCTGATCTTGTTCGCGAACAGCGAGAACGCCAGCTTGCCGGCGAGGCCGTGCGAATGGCGCACCCAGGGCGGCAAGTATCTCGGCGGTGCGAGTGAGCCGTCGGCGAAGCAGGCTTGCAACGCGATCGCATCCTCCAGCGACAGCTTGCCGGCGAACAGATGGTGCATGAGGTCCAGCCGGCGGCGCTTGAACGCCCAGCGGAAAAACGTGTGTACCGTGAGCAACCCTGCGAGGTACACATTGTCCTTCGTGAAGGCCGCGCCGCCCGTGACCGGCACGCCACGGTACACGCGCTGGGTGGAATAGAAGCTGTCGGCGACGTTCTGTCCGTGCCCGCGGAACCAGCGGTAGACCTCGATGAAATCCGCGCCGTTCAACGCCATGTCGATTGCGAGGATGCGTAGGCTGATGCGTTGCAGACGCGCGATGTCGATGGAGCCCGACATCAGTTCGGCGAACACGGCCAGTCCTTCTTGCGTCGCGGTCGCGCGCGGCGCCGTCCGCGAGAGCGACTTCAGTACCGGTTGCGCGCGGCCGTTGCGCGCGGTCAGCGTGTGCACCAGCGCTTCGTGCGCGAGGAGCTGCGAGCGGTCGTATTCGGTGAAGCAGGTAGCCCCACGCAGGCGAATGCGGCTGGCGCCTGCCGCGGCCTTGGCGATCAGCTCGGAATCGATTTCAACCCGCACGGTACCCGGTCCGAAACAGGCGTCGACTTCGGCCTGCACCTCATCGCGCAACACCTCCGCCGGGATGCAATATTCCGCTTCCGTCAGCGCCTCGCCGTTGCCCAGTTCGTTGGCGATTTCCAGGAACCAGCGGGCGGCATCGAGGTTCGTTTGTCCGCCGCCAGGCAAAGGGTCGCCGGGTTTCCCGTAGAGTTCGATGGAAGGCGCAACCACCCCGGCCGTCCCGACTGCCTCCAACATGCGCGCGGCGATATGCCACGATCCGGCGCTGCGTGCGAGATACGCACCCAGCGGATGCGACACGTCGGCTGCCGCGGCAATTTCCACCAGGTCCGCGCGCTGCACGAAGAAATCCGGTGGCTGGTACTCGAAGCGCGGCAGCGTTTCGCGGCCACGTTGCAGGTCGGCCAGGAAGCGCTGCTCGACCGCTGCCGGCCACGCCACCATGTCCAGCACCCGGATGGGCCGCACCGCCTTGACCAGCCGCTTGTCCAGCTCGGCGAAGCGCTCGAGTGAGGTTGAATGCGCACGATTCATCGGTAGTACCCGTTGAGAAAGTTGCCCTCGGCGTCAGGCCTCTGATAAAAGGCCGTTGGGGATTTGACAACAAGGGGACATCATGAAGCGGATTATCTTTGCCGTGGGCGCATTGGTTGTGTTTGGGCTGCTCAGCGGTTGTGCGACTACCCGGGGGTATACGACCTTGGCAGTGCCTGCACCAGCCGCAGTGGTTACGCCGAATTCGGCCAAAATGGTCGTGATCGACAGCGTGCGCGATGCCCGTGATTTCCAGGCCGACCCAAGAGATCCGAGCATTCCATCACTGAAATCGGGTGAGCAATACAAGCTCGACGCGAGCCATCGCGGCATCGCCATCGGCCGCAAGCGCAACACTTGGGGGCGGGCGATGGGCGACTGGGTCTTGGAGAACGGACAAAGGGTCGAATCACTTACACGCGACCTCATCTCATCGACGTTGCGAGGTCTTGGCTACACGATCGGAAACGCCTCGACTGCGACACCGGGTTCCGAACACGTCAGCGTGGAGATCAATCAATTCTGGGCGTGGTTCACGCCCGGCTTATGGACCGCCACCATTGAAGCCAAAGTCGGAACGCATCTCGAGTTCACGGGAGCGTCCGGGAGAAAAGCGGTCGACGTGACGGGCTACGGTCGAAACCAGATCCAGACGGGCCGTGAGGCAAATTGGCAGTTGGCTTATGACCGGGCCTTCAAGGATTACGAGAACAATCTGCGGCAGGCGATGAGCGGCGGGATATAGCCTTCACAATTGCCCGGTCGGACGCAGATCATTCGCGTTCCTGCCAGTCGCGGTGACGGTGCGTGCGGATCGGTTCACGCGCGCCGCGGATCCGATCCTCGAAACGCGTGGCTTGTTCCTCGCGCTGGTCGTGCAGCTTCTGGTAGTGTCGCCAGCGTTCATGATCGAGACTGCCCTCAGCGAGCGCTTCGCGTATCGCGCAACCAGGTTCGGTGGCGTGGCTGCAATCGGCAAAGCGGCATCGTTCCGCCAGCGCGTCGATGTCGGCGAACAATTCCAGGTTCTCATCACCGGTCAATTTCAGTTCGCGCATGCCCGGTGTGTCGATCAGGCAGGCGCCGCATGGCAAGGGCAGCAATGCACGATGGGTGGTGGTGTGCCGGCCATGGTCGTCGCCCGCGCGGGTCGCGGCGGTGGCCATCCGGTCCTGGCCCAGCAGGGTGTTGGTGAGGGTGGATTTGCCTGCGCCGGATGATCCCACCAGTACCGCCGTGGTTGCGGGTGCAAGGAAACCATTCAGTGCGGCAACGCTGCTCGCGTCCTTGCCATTGATCGCGACGATCGACGTATCCGCCGGCAGGCGCGCGCGCAGTTCGGCCATCGCGGTGTCGGCGCTCCCGGACTCGGCCAGGTCGCGCTTGGTCAATACCACCGCGGTACGCGCGCCCGAACCTTCGATCAGGGCCAGATAGCGCTCGATGCGTGTCGGGTTGAAGTCGCCGTCGAGCCCCGTCAGCACGAACACCACGTCGATATTGCTGGCGATGATCTGGCGCGCATAGCGGTCGCCTGCCGCCGCGCGCTGGAGCACGCTGCGACGCGGCAAGACTTCCACGATGTGCGGCGGCGCACCCGCCTCGACGATCACGAAATCGCCCACCGCCGGCCGCTCGGCCGGATCGACGTTGCGCTTCAGGAATTTTGGCGCGGGTTGCGCGTTGAAGACGTGTTCGCCGCCGTGGACTTCGTAGCCGGCGCGGTGCTGGGCCGATACACGGGCGAGCAGATGGCCGGCTGGAAGTGTCGGGAGATTGCCCTGCCAGCCGATGCGCCGCAGCATCGGCGCCGATTGCGTGGAAACGGTTGCCATGGCGGAAAATCGCCGATCCAGGGGCTCGATGTGGTGTTTGCGTGGGCCGGAACCACCGCTAGCATGCCCGATCCTGAGGACGTTTGCAGCCATGCGCCCGACGGCCATTCATCGGGGCTTCCATCTCGACGAGGTGCGCTACGAGATTCGCGGTCCTTGCCCACCCTGCGCGCTGGAAGCCGCCCGGCATGTGGTGCTGCAGCTCAACACCTGAAACCAGGGGCGGTTCGGGTTCCGCGCGCCCGCGCCCGCCTCGAAGCGTACCGCAACGCGCTGAAATTGCTGGCTGCGCTGTTGCCGGGAGCGGCCGGGGAATCGACGTGTCCACACATCGAGCGGGTATTGGCCAGGACCCATGCGATCATCCATGATCGCGGTCTTGTTGAAGCATGGTGTGAGCGAGTGCAGGCTTGTCGCCAGAATAGCCATCCACCGCCTGACTTTTCACAACAGCCGCTACGAGTAAGACGATGCGGTCCCGTTTTTTTCTTGCACTCGGCGATTCCTACACCACCGGCGAAGGCGTCGCGCCCGGCGAGTGTTGGCCAGTGCAACTCGCGGCGCGACTGCGCGGCGAAGGCGTCGATATCGCCGATCCGCACATCGTTGCGACGACCGGCTGGACCGCCGATGAGCTTGCGGCCGCGATGGACAGGGCGGCGTTCACCCCGCCGTATGCATTGGTGACGCTGCTGATCGGCGTCAACAACCAGTATCGCGGGCGGTCACTCGAAGAATACCGGGTGCAATTTCGCGCGCTGCTGCCGTGCGCGATTGGGCTTGCGGGGGGCCACGCCACCCATGTGATCGTGGTGTCGATTCCCGACTGGGGTGTCACGCCGTTCGCCATGCGCGAAGGCTGCGACGGTGCGCGTATCGCGCACGGAATCGATGCGTTCAACCTCATCGCCTCCGCGGAAGCCGCCAAAGCCGGCGCGCATTGGAGCGACGTCACGTCCATTTCACGCGGGGCGGAATCGCGCGGGCAACTGGTGGACGATGGCCTGCATCCCTCCGGCGCGCAGTACGCGCGCTGGGCAGAGGCCATTCTGCCGGTCGCGCGAAAGATCCTGAGCGGGGATTGATTCGCACACGCGGCTATCATCCGCGCTTTGCTTGCATCGCCCCAAGGAACCTTCGCTTGAGCCAATTGCCCAAACCCAACGCTCTGGCGTGGCTGGTCGTGTCCGCGCTGGTGATCACCATCGACCAAGCCACCAAAGCCATCGTGCGCCACACGCTGGTCCCCTACATGCCGCACGAGGTGATTCCGCACGTCCTGAACTGGACACTGGCCTTCAACCGCGGCGCCGCTTTCAGCTTTCTGCAAGATGCGGACGGATGGCAGACGTGGTTGTTCGGCATCCTTGCGGTGGTGGTGTGCATCGGCCTGATCGTGTGGCTGGCGCGGACCGCGCGCCGCGACTGGCGCACCGCGCTGCCGGTGGCGTTGATCATAGGCGGGGCGCTCGGCAACCTGATCGACCGCCTCATCCACGGACAAGTCACCGATTTCATCCAGGTCTACTGGCACGCGTGGTCGTTTCCCGCGTTCAACGTGGCCGATTCGGCGATCACCGTCGGCGCGGTGCTGCTCATAGGTATCGGTTTGTTCGGGGCAGGCGCGAAATCCGACTCGAAGGGGCCGTTGTGAGAAGTCGAGCCATGGATGGTCGTTGTGGTACAGGTGGCCGGTGCGGCCTCACGGAGTGCGTCGACTTGGCGATCACGGACGAGCACACCGATACACCCTGATCGTTGGACATATGCCCGCTGCGCCGCAACAATAGGCGGCTGTCGTGCCTGCGTGACCCTTGCCCGCGGCGCGGGGCGGCGGCCTGCGTCGCTGCCGGCATTTCCAGAGATCATGAGGCTCCTGCATGAATTTTCACGAGTACCAGGCCAAGCAACTGTTTGCCGAATTCGGCATCGCGGTGCCGCCGGGCAAAATCGCAGCCAAGCCGGCCGAGGCGGTCGAAGCCGCGCGCGCGCTGGGCGGCGAGCAGTGGATGGTGAAGGCGCAGATCCACGCGGGCGGACGTGGCAAGTCCGGTGGCGTGAAGTTCTGCGACTCGCTGGACAAGGTGAAGGCCGCGGCCGAGGGCATGCTCGGCAAGAGCATGGAGACCTACCAGTCGGGCGGCCGCGCGCTGCCGGTGAACCTGGTATTGGTGACCGAAGCGACCGACATCGCAAAAGAGTTGTACCTTTCGACGCTGGTCGATCGCGG